>Ga0315284_10000177_pt1 | contig 87228 bp, 76 predicted proteins | sample YL17G09_16_MG_FD_203696 | JGI IMG/M metagenome (GOLD analysis project Ga0315284, IMG submission 203696) | Sediment microbial communities from Yellowstone Lake, YNP, Wyoming, USA - YL17G09_16 | ecosystem: Environmental > Aquatic > Freshwater > Lake > Sediment | place: USA: Wyoming | collected... | reverse complement strand
GCACGGCCATGAGCCGATTTTATCCGAAATGGCAGTCAAGGCTAGCCAAGACCCTGAATTGATAAAACTCGCCAAAAAAGCCGGTGCGCAAGGTTTAAATTTAGCCGGGATTTGCTGCACGGCAAATGAGGTTTTAATGCGCCACGGCATTGCCGTTGCCGGAAACTTTCTACAGCAGGAATTAGCCATTATTACCGGAGCGGTTGAGGTGATGATGGTTGATGTGCAGTGTATTATGCCGGCCCTACAGGAAATTGCCAGTTGTTTTCACACCAAACTAATCACCACCAACCCTAAGGCACGCTTTCCCGGAGTTATGCACATTGAATTCGAGGCCAAGAAGGCTTATGAAGTCGCCAAGCAGATTGTCAAGTTAGCCATTGAAAATTTTGCTAACCGCAATAAAGAGAGGGTGAATATTCCCAAGCAGGAGATGGATTTGGTTGCCGGCTTTACCAAAGAGGTTGTTTTTCAGATTCTAGGCGGTAAGTACCGCGCCAGTTACAAACCTTTAAATGAGGCGATTATTTCCGGTAGGTTAAGAGGATTAGCCGGGGTGGTGGGTTGTAATAACCCCAAGCAAACGCATGATTATTTCCATACGACGTTGGTGAAAGAGCTGATTAAAAACGATGTCTTAGTTTTACAGACCGGCTGTTCGGCAATTGCCTGCGCAAAGCAAGGTTTGCTTATCCCGGAAGCAGCCAAGCAATATGCCGGCAAGGGACTGCAGGAAATCTGTGAAACTGTAGGAATTCCTCCTGTTCTGCATTTGGGCTCATGCGTGGATAATTCGCGTATTTTAACTGCTGCCTCCTGCATCATTGAAGAAGGCGGTTTAGGAGAGGATCTCTCTGATATTCCCGCAGCCGGATGTGCGCCGGAGTGGATGTCAGAGAAGGCCATTACCATTGGTTTTTATTTTGTTGCCTCTGGCGTCTATACCATCTTTGGCGCCAGCCCATTCGCAACCTTAGGCAGTAAAGACCTCACTGATTATCTCACCAAAGGACTGGGAGAAATTGTCGGCGGCAGGTTTGATTTTTGCGATGACCCGCTGAAGATGGCAAAACTCATGATTGAGCATATTGATAGTAAACGTAAGGCCCTGAATTTAAAATCAGTAATGTATTAATAAACTGGCATCCTAACCTTAGCCTTAACTTAAACCTTAACCTCATTTATGAAACAACTCTATTACGAAGTAAAAAAATGCCTGGGTTGCAAATCCTGCGAGATTGCCTGCGCCATCGCACATTCGCTGACTCAAGATTTGTTTAAGGCATTTAACGAAGAGCGTTTATCTTTACCGCGTAAGAAGGTATATAAATCCGGTGATAAGAATTATCCGGTTTCCTGCCGGCATTGCCAGGAGCCAAAGTGTGTCGATGCCTGTATGGCCGCAGCGCTTACCTATAATATAGCAAAGGGCCTGGTTGAGCATGATGAGACTAGATGCGTTGGCTGCTGGATGTGCGTGATGGTCTGCCCATATGCTGCAATCCGGCCGAACTTAAAGGCCAGGATACCGCTATGCTGCGATAAATGCAAAGATAAGGATGAACCCGGTTGTGTCAAGGCCTGCCCTACGGGTGCAATCATCTGGCAGGAAGAGGTGGTGGTGGAAAAATGAAACAACTTGTAATCATCGGTAATTCAGCAGCAGGTATTGCCGCAGTTGAGGCTATACGTAAGCGAGACAAAGAATCTAAGATTCTGGTTATTTCAGACGAAGATTACCCGGCTTATTGCCGCTGCCTGATTTCTTATTATTTAGCCGCCGAGGTAAAGGAAGAGAAAATCTTATACCGGCCTGAGGGTTTCTATAAAGAAAATAATATTGAAATATTATTAAATAAAAAGGTAGAGCGCGTTGACCCGAAAAAGAACCGTGTAATCTGTGAAGACAAGACCCAGTTTAATTACGATTCTCTGCTGATTGCCACTGGCGCACATCCTAAATTTCCCGAAATAAAAGGGCTCAAGAAAAAAGGTGTTTTTGGCTTTCGCACCATAAAAGACGCCAAAGACATCGCAGGTTTATTGCCGGTGACCAAGGCCGCCTGTGTCTTAGGCGGAGGTTTGATTGGGTTGAAGGCTGCCTACGCCTTAGCCAAAAGGAATGTCGAAGTAAAGGTAATCATTAAATCCATGCAGGTGTTATCGCAGATGCTGGATTTTGAGGCCGCTCATTTTGTACAGAAGCGACTGGAAGAACACGGTATTGATATCATTACCGGTTCGGATATAGTCGAAGTGATTGGCAACGGCGACATTAAAGCCATCAAACTTGATTCAGGTAAGGCATTCGCTTGTTCTTTGATTGTTGTGGCTAAGGGTGTAGAAGCGAATACGGATTTAATTAAGGATAGCGAGATTAAGGTCAACGAGGGTATAATCGCCAATAATTTGCTGCAGACAAATATAGCTAATATTTTTACTGCCGGCGATGTCTGCGAAAGTTATGATTTAACCTTGGGTGGCTTTAGCGTAAACGCCCTCTGGCCGATTGCCGTTGAAGAGGGTAGAGTTGCCGGCGCAAATATGGCCGGTGAAAAATTAAATTACGACGGCTCTCTGGGCATGAACTCCATAGATTTTTTTGGTCTGCCGGTGGTTTCGCTGGGCATCTATAAAGTAAAGGAAGGGAGCTCCTCTTACGAAGAATTAAAACTTCGCGATGAGAAGAAAAATATTTACAAAAAATTAATTTTAAAAGATAACTTAATCGTCGGAGCGATATTGGTAGGAGATATAAAGTCAAGCGGCATATTCTTAAGATTGATGCGCGAAAAGATTAATCCGTCGTCTTTTAAGGATAAATTACTTCAAGAAAATTTTAGCTATCCCGATATTATGAGTTTCCTAAAGGAGAAGGAGAAGGAGAAGGTATATGTCTAAGCTTGTAGCAACGGCGGCAATCAGAGGGGCGCAGGAGATTTTCCGGCAGGCCTCGGATTTTTTAGCTAAGGCAATCAAAGAGAAAGGCCCGACGCAAAAAATCGGGTTTCCGGAGACGGCATTTTATCTGCCCATGGCCAATGCGCTTTTGGGCGCCAGAGTAGAGACGTTGAAAGACGCCTTACCGATTTTAGAGCACGCGAAATCATTACTCCCTCAGCTACCCTCAGAGAAGTTATGGCTTCCTTATTTAGGCGACGCCTTAAATGCCGGGATGGCAACTTTATTTTGCGAAGAGATTATTGTTGCGCTGCGTTATCTTTACCAGGAAGAGCCGCAAAAAGATTGCAACGGTTTTTTTACCGATACGATTATGCGTTCATTAGGAATACAGCTTGTCGACGGCCGGATGCCTGGCTTTGCGGCAATATTGGGTGCCGCACCCGATAATCAAACCGCGGTTCGGATTGTGCGGGAATTACAGGAAAGAAACATTTTGATTTTTGTGGGTTCATCGGTTAAGGGCCGCTCAATAATTGATCAGTTGATTGAAGAGAATGTACAGATGGGTTGGGATAATTACATTGTTCCCTACGGCCGCGATACGATATCGGGAATATATCCTTTAAATTGGGCCATCCGTTCGGCATTAACCTTTGGCGGGATAAAACCCGGACAGGCAGAAAAATGCCTTCTCTATACCAAGGAGCGCGTCTTTGCCTTTGGTTTGGTTTTAGGCGAACTGGACGATATCAAATATGCCACCGGAGCCGGAGCAATTAATATGGGCTTTCCGATTATTGCCGATACCGACATTCCGGAAATAAAACCATCCGGAGTTACGGTTTATGAGGCCCTGGTGAAAGAGTTAGACCACAAGAAGATTGTCTCTCGCAGTATTGAAGTAAGAGGGGTGAAGGTAAAAGTCGCGCATATTCCCATTCCGGTGGCTTATGCCGCCGCATTTGAAGGAGAGCGCGTCAGAAAAGAACAATTATACGTTGAATTCGGTAGCAAGAGTAGCCCCTCATTCGAATATTTAACCACGAAGAAATCAGAAGAGGTTGAAGACGGCAGAGTTGAATTAATCGGCGCGGATATCGATAAAATAGAGGCTAACCAGAAGGCTATGCCTTTGGCAATCATTGTCGAGGTAGCCGGCCGCAAGATGCAGAAGGATTTTGAGCCGATTTTGGAACGACAGATTCATCGCTTCGTCAATTATGCGATGGGCCTCATGCATATCGGCCAGCGGGATATGAACTGGATCAGGATAAGTAATGATGCCTTTAATAAAGGTTTTCGTCTCAAGCACATCGGAGTGATTTTACACGCCATGTTGCATGAGGAATATAGCGCGATTGTGGATAAGATCCAGGTTAAGCTTTATACCAAACAGGCGGACATAGAAAAGCTCGTCAGCCAGGCCAAGAAAACTTTTGACGAGCGCGATGAGCGCATCAGCGGCATGAGCGATGAAAGTGTGGATACGTTTTATTCGTGCACGCTTTGCCAGAGTTTTGCCCCGAATCATGTTTGTATGATTACTCCTGAGCGCTTGGGGCTGTGCGGCGCTTACTCCTGGTTAGACGGCAAGGCCTCCTTTGAGATAACTCCTACGGGCCCCAACCAGCCGGTTTTAAAAGGAGATTTATTAGATGCTAAATTAGGGCAGTGGAAAAACATCAATGATTTTGTTTATCAGAAGTCTAATAAGATGATTGAGAACGTAAGCATGTATTCGCTGATGAATAATCCGCAGAGTTCTTGCGGTTGTTTTGAATGCATTGTCGCTATTATCCCCGAGGCAAACGGGGTGATGATTGTCCACCGTGACTATGCCGGCATGACTCCCAGCGGAATGACCTTTACGACCCTCGCCGGCTCAGTGGGCGGCGGGGTACAAACACCCGGTTTTTTAGGCGTGGGAAAACTCTACATCGTCAGTAAAAAATTTATCGCTGCCGAAGGTGGGCTCTTAAGAGTCCTTTGGATGCCCAAGGAACTCAAGGAGATTTTGGCAGATAAGTTGAAAAAACGCTGTGAGGAGTTAGGGCAGCCGGATTTTATCAAAAGAATCGCCGATGAAAGCGTTGCCACTACCTCGGAAGAGCTATCAGCGTTCTTGGAAAAGGCCGGCCATCCGGCTTTGAAGATGGAGCCGATGTTGTAATCAACATTTTCCTTGACGATAACCTATTTATATATTATTCTAAATGTAAGATACAATATGCCCGCCAAATCCTATAGAAGCCTCCTAAAAGCTCTAATTCTCATAATCTTTGTAGCCTTGCCTTCCTTGTCCTTTGGCAGCAAAAATCTTCAAGAAGAAGCAAGGAATTATCGCGACAAGGGATATGCGGCGCAGGCCAGCGGCGACCTGGATACGGCAATGAGCTATTATCAGAAGGCAGTTGAGCTTGACCCGGCTTATGCCGTAGCCTACAATGATTTAGCGATTATCTATGATAGTAAGGGATTTAAGAGAAAAGCGCAGGAGTATTATCTAAAGTGCCTGCAGATTGACCCTTATTATAAGAGCGCTTACTCTAATTTGGCCAATCTTTACGAAGAGCAGGGTGATTTAGAAAGTGCGGCAAAATATTGGAAGAAGAGGATAGAAATTGGCGATGTTGATGATCCCTGGACGCTGAAGGCTAAAGAACGCCTGCAAAATATCGGGATGATCCGGGAAGATATCGGCCAGGAACTGAAACAAATGGAGACCGCGGATTTAATGAAGAGTATTGCTCGGGAGAAAAGTAGTCTGGAAGATAAGGTTTCGCCTGGGGAGGCGAATCAGAAAGAGAGAAAAGAAAAAGCCAAAAAGCTTTATCTCAAGGCAAAAGCAGATTATCTAAAAGGCGACTACGCCGCTGCCTTGAAAGAAGCAGTTACTGCACAATATTTAGACCCTACAAATAGCGATATCGAAGGGCTTATAAATAAGACTTGCGGAAAATTAGGCGCTTATAATCAATAGATTTCCACCCCTCGTCCATAATGGATAATTCCCACAATAGATAGAAGATCTAAATATAGTATATGGATCGCCAGAGTTTATTTTTAATTGACGCCACGGCCTTTTGTTACCGGGCATTTTATGCGCTTGGCGGATTAGCTACCTCTTTCGGTCAACCCACCAATGCCATCTTCGGTTTTATGAATATGCTAAATAAGATCTTGAAGGAAAAAAAACCGCAATTTTTAGCCATATGTTTTGATGTTTCAAGGGATACCTTCCGCCAGAAAAAATTTGCCGAATATAAAATCCAAAGGCCGCCCATGCCCGATGATTTAAAAAGCCAGATGCCGTTTATCAAAGAGATTATTTCTGCCTACGGCATTGCCATATTGGAAAAAGAAGGTTACGAAGCAGATGATATTATTGCTACCGTAGCTTCCCGCGCGCAGAAAGATGGATTTGCGGTTACCATTGTCAGCTCGGATAAAGATATATTACAATTAGTCGATGAAGATACACTGGTGCTTTGCCCACATAAGGATGAAGATACTGCTTATGATAAAAAGAAGGTTTTGGAGCGTTTTGGCGTCTCTCCCGGACAGATTGCCGATATTATTGCCCTGATGGGTGATGACGCGGATAATATTCCCGGAGTTCCGGGCATCGGTGAAAAAACCGCCGTAGATTTAATTAAAAGCTTCGGCGACTTAGAAAAAATCTTAAGCAACATCAATAAGGTCAAGTCGGAAAAGATCAGAAAGGCAATTTCAGAACATATTGAGCAGATCAAGTTGAGCAGGGAATTAGCAATTTTGGACAAGGATGCACAGGTAGATTTTAATTTAGAGCAATTAAGAACGGGAAAGCCTGATAACAAAGAATTATTCCGGTTGTTTAAACACCTTGAATTTAAAAAACTATTAAAGGGTTTGCCCGTTGAGGAAGATTCCTCTGAGGTAAGCGTTATCAGATTAAAAGACAGTGATTTAAAGGAGCTAAAAATTGACGATGAGCTCTTTTTATACGGCGATAGTCCTGAAACCATGGTATTTTATGCCCAGGATAAATTTTTTCAAATTGAAAATCCCGGCGCGAATTTCCAGGCAATGCTTTCTAATCAAAAATTTAAAAAGGCCGGATACAACCTTAAGCGTTTAAAGATAGCCTTGGCCAAGGAGAAGATTGTATTAGAAGGTTTATATTTTGATACCATGGTCGCTGCTTATTTACTCAATCCTGCCAAATCCGAATACCATTTAACCGACCTGGCCTGGGATTATCTGGCTAAGGTATCCGGTCAGAAACCTCTTACTCACCTTACTGCCCTGGATTTAATTCGTCTCTTACGGCCAAGATTAGAAGAGGAATTACGCGATAAATCTCTTTTCAGCCTTTTTCTGGACCTCGAGATGCCTTTGGTCAATGTCTTGGCGCAGATGGAGCTAAACGGCATAAAATTAGACTTAGAGATTTTAAGCAGTCTTTCAGGAGAGATCGAGAAAAAGTTGGCAAAATTAATCGATGATATTTATGCGCAAGCGGGGTGCCAGTTTAATATCAACTCGCCGAAACAATTAAGGGAGGTCCTCTTTGAAAAATTAAAATTACCGATCGTGAAAAAAAGCAAAACCGGGCCATCTACCGATGAGGAGGTATTAAGGAATTTATCCGCTAAACACCAGTTACCCAAAATGCTGCTGGAATATCGTCAATTGACGAAGTTAAAAAATACTTATGTCGATACCTTGCCCGAACTGGTCAATCCCGAGACCCACAGGGTGCATACCAGTTTTAATCAGACGGCAACCGAAACCGGCAGGTTAAGTTCCAGTAATCCTAATTTGCAAAACATTCCCATCAAGACCGAGATTGGCAGTAACATCAGGCGTGCGATAATCGCGTCGTCCTGCGATAGCCATCTTTTATCCTGCGATTATTCACAGATAGAATTAAGAATCTTGGCGCATCTATCGGGTGATGAAAAGCTAACCTTAGCCTTTAAAGAAAATAAGGATATACATAAGGCAACCGCCTCTTTAATCTACGGGTTAGCCGAAGAAGAGGTTACTGATTCCATGCGCGAGGTTGCCAAAAGGGTTAACTTCGGGATTATTTACGGCCTGACTGCCTACGGCCTTAGCCGGGATTTGGATATCCCGGTTGATCAGGCACAGGCTTTTATCGATGCCTATTTCTTAAGGTATCCGGCGGTAAAAGAATATATACAGCAACAGATTGCCAAGGCACAAGCCCATGGTTTTGTGACCACGATCCTGGGAAGGCGCAGGTACCTGCCCGAGATTAATAATAAGAATCAAGGTGTGCGGCAGTTTGCCCAGCGCCAGGCAGTAAATACGCCTATTCAAGGCTCGGCCAGCGATTTGATTAAGTTAGCGATGATTCATATCCATGAGCAGATAAATATAAAAAAGTTAGCATCGCAAATGATTCTGCAGATTCACGATGAATTATTATTTGAGGTGGTAAAAGAGGAATTCAACGAATTTACTCGGCTGGTAAAAGAAAAGATGGAGCAGGTTTTGAAATTAAATGTGCCGATTAGCGTGGTGATGAAAAAGGGCAAAAACTGGCTAGAAATGGAGGAGATTCAATGAAGATACTGTTGGCTGCGTCCGAGGTGGTTCCGTTCGCAAAGACCGGCGGGCTCGCAGATGTGGCAGGTGCATTACCTTTGGCATTGGAAGAATTAGGTCAGGAAGTAATCATTGTCATGCCTCGTTATAAGGCAATCCAAGACGCTAAATTTTCCCGCCCAGGCGGGATCCCGCAAAATGCGGGAAAAATTCAGAGACTTAAGGATGACATTTCCTATTCTGTTATCGGGAATAATATAAAGGCATACTTTATTGAGCAAGCTGAGTACTTTGATCGCGACGGCCTTTACGGCGATAAAAGCGGAGATTATAAAGATAACCTGGATAGATTTTCATATTATTCAAAGAGGACCCTTGAGCTGTTAAAAGAGATTAATTTCCGCCCGGATATCATCCACTGCCACGATTGGCAGAGTTGCATGATCATTGTTTATTTAAAGGCATTGTACGCAAAGGATCCTTTTTACAAGGATATAAAGACGGTTTTGACCATTCACAATATCGGCTATCAAGGATTATTTCCCAAGGAGCAGTTTCCCAGGCTGGGTTTAGACTGGAGTTTTTTTAACACGGAGATGCTGGAGTTTTATGACAAAATAAATTTTTTAAAAGGCGGCATCGTCTTCTCTGATATCATCAACACGGTCAGCCCTACCTATAGCAAGGAAATTCAGACCAAAGAATTCGCTTTCGGCTTAGAAGGGATTTTGGCCAAACGCAAAAAATCCATCTTTGGCATATTAAACGGCCTGGATTATTCTATCTGGAATCCGGAAAGCGATAAATTCATTGCCAAAAATTATTCTGCTCTCAACATAGAAGATAAAAATAAAGATAAAGAAGAGCTGCAGCAAATCTGTAAGCTTCCCCTGAAGAAGGATGTGCCCTTATGCGGTATTGTTTCCCGGCTGGCAGAACAAAAAGGGTTTGATATCCTAGCGCAGGCAATTGAAAAAATCTGCAGGATGAATTTACAGATGGTTATTTTAGGCACCGGCGATTTAAAATACCATGTTCTTTTAGAAGGCATTGTCAAAAAGTACCCCCGGGTTATCTCTTTGCATTTAAAATTTGATGACGCCTTAGCACACAAGATATATGCGGCTAGCGATGTCTTTCTCATGCCTTCCAAATATGAGCCGTGCGGCCTGGGGCAATTAATCAGTTTCAGGTACGGCACTATACCCTTAGTCTTTAAGACCGGCGGCCTGGCAGATACCGTAAGCGAAAAGAATGGTTTTGTTTTTGACAATTATAGTAAAGAGGGGTTGATTAAGGCGATAGAGAGGACAGTCAAGGCATTCGGCAATAAAAATAAATGGAGAGAACTGGTATTGAAGGCAATGCGATATAATTTTTCTTGGCAGGAGTCCGCGAAAGAGTACATCAAATTATATGAGAAGGCAAAGGCAAAATAGAAAAATAATCATTGGCCTGACCGGCAGTTTCGGCAGCGGCAAGACTACGGTAGCCAGGTTGCTTCAGTCCTACGGTAGCCAGATAATCGATGCGGATAAAATCGCAGCCAGCCTACAGAAGCCAGGCAGCCGGATTTATAAAAAAATTATCCGCGCCTTTGGCAGTGGTGTCCTTAAAAAAGATAAATCTCTCAATCGCCAAAAACTGGCAAAGGCCGTCTTCAATAATCGGCACCTGCTAAAGAAGTTAAACCGGATTATGCATCCTGCGGTGACTAAGATAATCAAAAGCAAAATGAGGGATGCCCGGGCAAAGGTTATTATCCTGGATGCGCCTTTACTCATTGAGGCCGGGCTTAAAGGATTAGTGGATAAATTAATCGTGGTGAAGATTAAACGAAAACAACAGATAGAAAGAATACTCAAGAAAACTTCGCTGAGTAAAAGCGATATTTTGAAAAGGATTAAATCCCAGCTTCCTCTAAAGAATAAGGTCCGCCTGGCGGATTTTGTAATAGATAATCGGGGTACGGTAGAAAATACAAAAAGGCAGGTAAGAAGAATTTGGGAGAAGATTAAGTAAAGAAGATCCCTCGGCTCGGCTAATTCTTAGCTTGAGCCTCGGGATCAATTTGCAGCCCACTAAGAAGAGGGCAAATTGAGGAGGCAAGGGTGGAAAAATTAGACATCGGAAACCTAAAAGACATGAAGATTACGGAATTAAACAAGCGGGCAAAAGAACTGAACGTCAACGGTATCAGCGGCCTGAAAAAGCAGGATTTAATCTTTAAGATCTTACAGGCCCAGGCAGAAAAAGAAGGGCTGATGTTTGGCGAAGGCACTCTCGAGATATTGCCGGAAGGATTCGGATTCTTAAGGTCGCCGAATTATAATTACCTGCCCTGCCCGGACGATATCTATATATCGCCGTCGCAGATAAGAAAGTTTGACTTAAGAACCGGCGATACGGTCAGCGGCCAGATCCGCCCGCCTAAAGAAGGAGAAAAATATTTCGCCCTGCTTAAGGTTGAGGCAGTTAATTTTGAAAATCCGGAAGAGGCAAAAGAGAAAATGCTTTTTGATAACCTTACCCCGGTTTATCCGCGCGAGCCTTTTAACCTGGAGACCAAACCCGAAGAGGTCTCCATGCGGGTGATGAATTTGTTGACCCCCATCGGCAAGGGCCAGCGTGGCCTGATTGTCGCCCAGCCTTACAGCGGCAAGACCGTATTATTGCAGAAGATTGCCAATGCCATAATGCAGAACCATAACGATACCATACTGATTGTATTGTTGATTGACGAACGCCCGGAAGAAGTAACCGATATGCAGCGCGGGGTTAAAGGCGAGGTCATCTCATCTACCTTTGATGAGCCGCCGGAAAGGCATGTGCAGGTTGCCGAGATCGTCTTAGAAAAGGCAAGGCGCCTGGTGGAGCATAAAAGAGATGTGGTGATTTTGCTGGATAGCATTACCCGCCTGGCACGCGCCTATAATGCGGTTGTTCCCCATAGCGGCAAGGTATTATCCGGCGGTGTAGATTCCAATGCGCTGCAGAAGCCCAAACGCTTCTTCGGTGCAGCCAGGGCAATTGAGGAAGGCGGGAGCTTGACGATTATTGCCACGGCATTAGTGGATACCGGCAGCCGCATGGATGAAGTAATCTTTGAAGAATTTAAAGGCACGGGCAATATGGAATTACAGCTGGACCGCAACCTCTTCCAGCGCCGCATTTATCCGGCGATTGATATAAAACGCTCCAATACGCGGCATGAGGAATTATTGATCAAGGGCGAGCAGCTGCAAAAAATCTGGATATTACGAAAGGTCTTGAATGAACTGAATAATGTGGAGGCAATGGAATTACTGATTGAGAAGTTATTGAAGACAAAGAATAACGAAGAGTTCCTCAACAGCATGAACCAGTAGTAGCATCGCAGGATAGTTCTAAAAGAGAGGCTGCGATGTCAATTCGCACACGCCAGATACTAGTAAAACGACGTCGCTATAACTTACTCACACTCCCCTCCCGAAGGCAGGGGGTTCGTAAGTTATGTGCTCATTGAAGGAGGCTTAAAATGAAAGACAAGATTCATCCCAAATACCAGGATTGCACAATCATCTGTGCCTGTGGAGAGGTAATCCATACCCGCTCGACAAGGCCGAGTATCCGCGTTGATATTTGTTCCAAATGCCATCCGCTTTTTACGGGGAAGCAGAAATTCGTTGATTCCGCAGGCAGGGTGGATAGATTTATGAAGAAGTACGGCAAGAAAACTTGATGGAAGGCAAGATATGTTTGAGGAGTTGAAGAAATTAGAAGCCAGGTATGAAGAATTAGAGCAGCTTTTGGCGCAACCAGAATTAGCGCCCGGGCAAGCTCAATATGCCAGACTGGCTAAAGAATTGTCCGGTTTATCGCAGAAGGTATCCCTTTTTAGGGAATTTAAAAGATTCTCCAGAGAGATAGAGGACTTAGAGAGCGTACTGAAGGAAAAACACGAAAAAGAGTTTTTAGAACTGGCGAAAAAAGAAATCACTGACTTAAATAATCGCAAGCTTGATTTAGAAAAGCGCTTGAAAGATATCTTATCCGAAAACGATGCAGATCGCGATAAGAATATCATCGTGGAGATTCGCGCCGGAACAGGCGGACAGGAAGCCAGTATCTTTGCCGCAGATCTCTATCGTATGTATACAAAATATGCGGCGAGAAAAGGCTGGTCAACAGAAATCATGGCGAGCCATCCTACGGAATTAGGCGGATTTAAAGAAATTATCTTCGGTGTCACGGGCAAGGATGCCTATAAGATGTTAAAATTTGAAAGGGGAGTGCACCGTGTTCAGCGCGTGCCGGCAACCGAGGCCTCAGGCAGAATCCATACTTCTACCGCCACCATCGCCGTTCTGGTAGAGCCGGAAGAACTGGATTTAGCGATTGACCCCAAAGATTTAAAAATCGACGTCTACCGTGCTTCCGGCCATGGCGGACAAAGTGTTAACACCGCTGATTCTGCGGTACGCATTACCCATCTGCCTACGGGGATGGTAGTTACCTGTCAGGATGAACGCTCGCAACTTAAAAATAAAAACAAGGCCATGCGCGTATTGCGTGCACGTCTGCTGGAGAAGAGAATAGAAGAGGAATCCAACAGGGTTTCCCAGCAGAGAAAATCGCAGATAGGTTCCGGCGACAGGAGCGAAAAAATCCGCACCTATAATTTTCCTGACCGGCGTATCACCGATCACCGTGTCGGTTTAACCGTGCATCAATTGGAAAATGTATTAGAGGGAAACCTGGATGAAATTTTAGAAGCCTTGCTGAAGGCTGCCCAGAAAAAAAACAATGAATGAAACCGAATTATTATTTACCGATATACTCAATTGCCAGCGGCATCATTTATACTTAGAAAGAGATCTGCTTTTGAATAGAGAACAGAGAAATTTTATCCGCAGGGCGTTGCATAAAAGAATTAAAGCAGAGCCGATTCAATATATCTTAGGTAAAGCCGAATTTATGGGTTTGGTGTTTCGGGTGAACAGGCATGTGTTTATCCCCCGGCCAGAGACGGAGATTTTGGTAGATATTGCGGTGAAATTTGTCTCAAGTCTCAAGCCTCAAGTCTCAAAGGTTAGCATTCTGGACATCGGCACGGGTAGCGGCTGTATTGCGGTATCTCTGGTAAAGTGTTTGCCGCAAGTAGAAGTTGAGGCTACGGATATTTCTCCGCAGGCATTAGAGATTGCCAGGCTGAATGCAAGATTAAATAAGGTGGGAGAGAGAATTAAATTTACGGTTAGTGACTTATTTAATTCTTGCGACCTGCGACCTGCGACCTGCGACCTAATCGTCAGCAATCCGCCTTATATCCCTACTCCTGAAATTGAAAATCTTGAACCCGAAGTCAGATACGAACCTCGCCTTGCCTTAGACGCAGGTAAGGATGGATTAGATTTTTACAGGCGTATCATTAATGAATCGCCGTCTTATTTAAAACCAGACGGATTATTAATTATGGAAATGGGATACGCACAGAGGCAAGAGATTGAAAAGATGATTAAAAAAAGCAATGATTTTGAGGTTAGAGAAATTGTTAAGGACTACAATAAGATAGATCGGGTTATTGTTGCCAAGAGGAAGAGGAGAAATGGATAAACTGGTTATCGAAGGCGGGATAAGACTAAAGGGCGAAGTGGTTATTTCTGGCGCCAAAAATGCAGCCTTGCCTATTCTGGCAGCCACACTTTTAACTGATGAGCCATGCCTGATTAAAGGAGTGCCGTATCTACGCGATACAAATACCATGTTAAGGATCCTGCGCTCTTTGGGCAAGCATGCGGAATTAGACAAGGGATCGGTTTCGGTTATCCCAACCAAGCATAGCAATTTTATCGCTGATTACAAACTGGTTTCTACGATGCGCGCTTCCTTTTGTGTTCTCGGGCCATTGCTCGGTAAGTTGAAAAAGGCAAAGGTTTCATTGCCCGGCGGCTGTGTAATTGGCCTAAGGCCGGTAGATTTGCATCTTAAGGGGCTAAAGGCATTGGGGACCAATATAGAGATAGAAGGAGGATACGTTGTTGCCAATACCGCGGGTCTTAAAGGAGCGCATATCTATCTGGGAGGAGAATTCGGTTCTTCGGTTTTAGCTACGGGAAATGTGATGATGGCAGCTACCCGCGCAAAAGGCAAGACCGTTATTGAATCTGCTGCCTGTGAACCCGAAGTGGTAGATTTAGCAGAATTTTTAATCAAGATGGGTGCGAAGATTAAAGGCCATGGTACGCCAATCATCGAGATTGAGGGTGTAGGTGCATTACGCGGTGCCGAGCATAAAATCATCCCCGACAGAATCGAAGCAGGGACCTTTATCCTTGCTGCCTTGATTACCAAAGGCGATATTATTTTAAAAAATGTCTGCTGGCAACATTTAGGTGCCTTGATTGATAAATTAGAAGAGGCAGGAGCAGCCATAAAGAAGACCGATGGTTATATCCGCGCGCATTTAAGAAGGAGCCTGCGGCCGATTAATTTGACTACTCTTCCTTATCCAGGTTTCCCTACGGATATGCAGGCACAGGCAATGGCATTAATGGCAATTACCCGCGGAATCAGCATCATTACCGAGAAGGTTTATCCGGATAGATTCATGCATGTAGCAGAGCTTAACCGTATGGGTGCGCACATCCAGAGAGAAGGCCCGCACGCAATTGTCGAAGGGGTTAAGCAATTATCGGGTGCTCCGGTAATGGCCTCGGATTTGCGCGCTTCGGCAAGTTTACTCTTGGCCGGATTAGTGGCCAAAGGCAAAACCTCGGTTTTGCGCCTCTATCATCTTGAACGCGGCTATGAGAATATGGAAGAGAAATTGCAGAAATTAGGAGCGAAAATCTGGAGAGAAAAAGAATGATATTAATGATCGATAACTACGACTCCTTTACCTATAATCTGGTGCAGTATCTGGGCGAGTTAGGAGAAGAGGTTAAGGTATTTAGGAACGATAAGATTACCATTGGCAAAATCAAAAAACTTAAGCCAAAAAGAATCGTGATCTCTCCGGGCCCAGGCAGGCCGGAAGACGCCGGTATTTCTTGCGCGGTAATTAGGGAATTTGCCGGGAAAATTCCGACCTTGGGGGTGTGTTTAGGCCATCAATGCTTAGGTTTTGTTTACGGCGGACGGATTATCGGCGCAGGCAAACTCATGCACGGAAAGACTTCTTTGATTTATCATGACCGCAAGACAATCTTTAAAGGCATACCCAATCCCTTTGAGGCAACCAGATACCATTCCTTAATCGTAGAGAGAAAGACGCTGCCCAAATCTTTAGAGATTATTGCCTGGACCAAGGAAAAAGAAATCATGGGTTTAAAACATAAAATTTATCCCCTCTGGGGAGTGCAGTTTCACCCCGAATCGATCTTGACTAAGGTAGGCAAGAATATATTAGCTAATTTTTTAAAACAATGATTCAAGGGGCAACACAAAAATTATTACAGGGAGAGAATCTGGAAGCAGTCCAGATGCGAGCGGTGATGGAAGAAATTATGACTGCCCGGGCGCAGACTGCGCAGATTGTTTCTTTTTTAACTGCGCTGACTAAAAAAGGCGAGACCGCAGAAGAATTAACTGCTGCCGTAGCCGTAATGCGTAAACACGCCATCAAAATTCATACAGATAAAGAAATAGTCTTGGATACCTGCGGTACAGGCGGCGATAAAAAAGGCACTTTCAACATATCTACAATTGCGGCATTCGTGGCCAGCGGTTGCGGGGTGACGGTGGCTAAGCACGGCAATCGCTCGGTATCGAGTTGTTGCGGAAGCGCGGATATATTAGAGGCATTGGGTGTAGAAATCAATATGGAAAGAGAAAAGATAGAGCGTTGCCTCAATGATATCGGGATTGCCTTTTTGTTTGCACCGGCTTTGCATCCGGCAATGAAATATGCCATGCCGGCGAGAAAGCAAATCGCCAGCCGCACGATGTTTAATATCTTAGGGCCGTTGAGTAATCCTGCGGGAGCTACACACCAATTAGTCGGCGTTTACGACCGGCATTTGACAGAACTTCTGGCGCAGGTATTGGCTAATTTAGGAACCAAACATGCGTTAGTGGTGCACGGGACAGACGGCCTGGATGAGATAACCACAACCACTTCGACATGGGTTTGCGAGATAGAGCACGGGAGAATAAAGAATTACGAAATAGCTCCCGAAGACTTCTGTATAGTCAGGGCAAAACCGCAGGATTTGCTTGGCGCAGGAATAGCCGAAAACGTAAAGATTCTACTTGATATCTTAAACGGCAGGGAAGGCCCAAAACGCGATATCGTGGTTTTAAATTCCGCAGCGGCAATTTATGCTGCGGATAAAGCAAAGTCAATAGAAGAAGGCATCGCATTCGCAAAGGAATCCATCGACACTAAAAAAGCCTTAGCAAAACTTGAGTCACTCAAGGATTATTCAAAAAAATGACTAAACGCGACGTACTCAAAGAAATAGTCGCAAAAAAGAAAGAAAAGATTCTCCTGGCAAAACAGAATCTCCCCGAGGAAGATTTAAAGATAAAAGTACAAAATCTTGCCCCAACGCGCCCCTTTATCGAGGCGATCAATAAACCGCGCCAGATTTCCCTGATCGCGGAGATAAAAAAAGCTTCGCCCTCGCAAGGCGTCATCCGTGAGGATTTCAATCTTGCGCAGATAGCCCAAACTTACCGCGATAGCGGGGTGCAGGCGATATCCGTATTAACCGAAGAAGATTATTTTTTAGGCAATATCTCCTATCTTCAGGAGGTTAAAAATATTACTAGCCTCCCTATTTTAAGAAAAGATTTTATCTTAGAGCCGTATCAGGTTTATGAAGCGCGGTTTTTTGGCGCAGATGCCATCCTTTTGATTGCGGATTTGCTTTCCAAAGAAAAATTAACGGAGTTGTCGGAATTGGCAGGCAGCCTGGGTCTTGATGCTTTGGTGGAGGTTCATGACGAGAAGGAATTAAAAAAGGTTATCAATTTAAAGCTGCCCTTGATCGGAATTAATAACCGCAATTTGCACACCTTAGAAGTAGATTTTAAGAACACGCAAAAATTATTTCCCTTGATTCCCAAAGAAAAAACCATAGTGGTAGAAAGCGGCATCAAGAGTTATCAAGATGTATTATTTTTAAAGATATTGGGTGTGAGCGCGGTTTTGGTTGGCGAAGCCTTTATGCAGGCAGCAGATATAAAGCAGAAGGTGCAGGAATTAATGGGATGGTGAGGGTAAAAATCTGCGGCATCACTAATTTAGGCGATGCCTTAAGTTCAATCAAGGCTGGCTGCGATGCCCTTGGTTTTGTATTCTATAAAAAGAGCCCGCGTTATATTACGTCTCAGAAAGCAAGCAGGCTAATTAGACAGCTGCCGGCAAAGATTATAAAAATCGGCGTTTTTGCCAATGCCCGAGAAAAAACCATTAGACACATTGCTCAATTATGCCGTCTTGATATGCTGCAATTCCACGGTAATGAATCTGCGCAGTTCTGTGACAAGTTTCGCAATTATAAAGTCATCAAGGCCTTCAGGATTAAGGATAGAATAGATTTGGCGAAAATTCTTAGGTACAAGACCTTTGCCTATCTATTTGACGCGTTTGTAAAGTCCAGGCTCGGCGGCACGGGTAAAAGATTTAACTGGAATTTATGCGCAGATTTAGCTAAGATAAAGCAACCGGTATTCTTATCCGGCGGGCTTACGGAAAAAAATGTCGGGCAGGCAATAAAAACTTTACATCCCGACTGGGTAGATGTTTCTAGCTACGTTGAGGTAGCGCCGGGTAAGAAAGACCCGCAAAAGCTTAAAGGGTTTATGAGTGTAGTGAGAAAGAAATGAAAAAATGCCCCTATTGCGCGGAAGAAATCCAGGATGATGCGACAAAGTGCCGTTTCTGCGGAGAGTTTCTGAAAAAGAAAAAATGGTGGCAGGGTTGCCTGATGGGCTGCCTGATTATCCTGCTTTTATCTCCGATATTATTATTTTTATTTTTTTATTTTAGTTTCCTCTTATTTAAGTTAATTATTTATAAGATTTTTTTTGCCGCGCCTGCGAACATGCCCCATTATTATCCGCCTTTTATTGCGCCCGGCTTTGAGGAGATGTTTAAGAATTTTGCTGAGTTTTTAAGGAATTTATGGTATAAGTTAATAGAATTATTACACTTCGGCCCAATGAGCCGTAGTCTGTAACCCAAGGAAATAAAATGTTATTACCGGATAAAAAAGGGCATTTTAATGGTTTCGGCGGCAGATTCGTGCCGGAGACGCTCATCTGTGCCTTAGAGGAATTGGAAAAAGAATACAAAAAAGCAAAACGGGACAAAGCGTTTCAAGAAAAACTCAAGGGTTATTTAAAAGATTATGCCGGCAGGCCAACACCCTTATACCTTGCGGCAAAGTTAAGCCGGTATTTAGGGTTTAAGGTCTATCTAAAAAGAGAAGACCTCTTACACACCGGTGCGCACAAAATCAATAATACCCTGGGCCAGATTCTCCTTGCCGTGAAGATGAAAAAAACGCGCATCATTGCCGAAACCGGAGCCGGTCAACACGGTGTGGCCACTGCCACTGTCGCTGCTTTATTCGGGCTGAAATGCGATATCTACATGGGCGAAGAAGATATTGCCAGGCAGAGTTTAAACGTCTACCGCATGAAGCTCTTGGGTGCGCGGGTAATACCGGTGGCTAGCGGCTCAAAGACGCTCAAGGATGCCTTGACCGAGGCCTTAAGGGATTGGGTAACCAATGTGCGCAATACGCATTATATTATTGGTTCGGTTGCCGGGCCGCATCCATATCCGGTGATGGTCAGGGATTTCCAGTCAGTAATCGGCAAAGAAACCAGGCAGCAGATTTTGAAAAAGGAAAAAAGGTTACCGGATTATTTACTTGCTTGTGTGGGCGGCGGCAGTAATGCCATTGGTTTATTCCACCCTTTCTTTAAAGACAAAAAGGTGAAATTTATCGGCGTAGAAGCAGCAGGCAGGGGTATTTCCACAGGTCAGCATTCTGCGACTCTGGTGGCGGGAAAGCCGGGTGTTTTACACGGCTCAAAATCGCTGCTTCTCGAGGATAAATTCGGCCAGGTTAAACCTGCGCATTCGATAGCTGCCGGCCTGGATTATCCGGGAGTAGGTCCTGAGCATGCCTATTATCAAAAAATCGGCCGCGCCCATTATGTTGCCGTTGACGATTGGGAAGCGCTGGCAGGGTTTAAATTACTTTCCCAGGCCGAAGGAATAATTCCTGCGCTTGAATCAGCACACGCCATTGCCTACTTAACGAAAATGCAGCGTAAGATCAGCAAGAATTCTCTGGTTGTGGTCTGTGTTTCAGGCAGGGGCGATAAGGATATGGGTATTGTTACCGCGGGCCTAAGGCTATGAATAGAATCGAAAAAAAATTCAGGCAGTTAAAAAGGAATAAGCAAAAGGCATTCATTGCCTTTATTACTGCGGGTTATCCAAATCTGAAGACGACCGAGAAACTGGTTAAGGCATTTGCCCATAGCGGAGTTGATCTTATCGAGTTGGGCGTTCCTTTCTCCGATCCCATGGCAGACGGACCAATCATCCAAGCGGCGTCGGAATATGCCTTGAAACATAAGGTCAATCTTTATGATATCTTAAAGTTAGTCAAGCAGCTGCGAAAAAATAATTTAAAGCTGCCTCTGGCGTTGATGAGTTATTACAATCCGATTTTTTGTTTTGGCGAAGAGAGATTTATCAAACAGGCAGTTAGCTGCGGCGTTGACGGTGTGATTATTCCTGATCTGCCTGTTGAAGAAGGACGTTCTTTTATGCGGCTGGCAAATAAGTATCATTTGGATACGATTTGTTTTATCTCTCCTACCACGTCTTTTAAACGCATCAAATTCATTTCTTCTGTAGCAAAGGGATTTATCTATTATGTTTCTTTGACCGGTGTCACCGGAATACGGGAAAGATTAGCCGCGGATTTAATCAAAAACTTAAAATTGATTAAGCGGGTAACGCATAAACCGGTTTGCGTTGGTTTCGGCGTATCCCGAGAGCAACAAGTAAGGCAGATTTACAGAGTCGCCGATGGCGTTGTCGTGGGCAGCGCCATTGTTAAGAAGATTAAAGAAAACTTATCCAGAAAAGATTTAGTGGCTAGGGTCGCCGGTTTTGTTTCGTACTTAAAGAATGTATAATAAATTTAGCTTAGATAACGGATTGAAGGTAGTCACGCATACCATGCCGCGCATGCAGTCCGTAGCCTTAGGTATCTGGATAAAGGTAGGCGGAAGGTATGAGCCAGCAGATACTAAGGGGACCGCGCATTACCTGGAGCACCTTCTGTTTAAGGGAAGCAAGAAATATTCCTGCCGAAAATTAAAAGAATCGATTGAGGGTGTGGGCGGGGCATTGAATGGATTTACCTCCGAAGAATTAACCTGCTATCTGGCAAAATTGCCCAGCCGCTATCTGAATTTAGCCCTGGATATTCTCTCGGATATGGTTATGCATCCAAACTTAGTGTCAGGGGAGGTAGAGAAAGAAAAAACCGTTATCCTTGAAGAGATAAAGATGTATAAAGACCAGCCACAAACTTATGTCTATGAGTTGCTGGACGAACTTTTATGGCCCAACCAGCCATTAGGCCAGGCTATTGCCGGGACTAATGAGTCAGTGAATAAGATAAAAAGAGAAGACCTGCGCAAGTTTAAGCAGCAATATTATACTGCAGCGAATATTATTGTCAGTGCGGCAGGCGCATTAGAATATAAAAATTTTCACAAAAAAGTGCAAAGTATTTTCTCCGGATTAAAAAGCGAAAAATCCAATGCCTTTGCCGCAGCCAAAGAAAACCAGTATAAAGCGAAACTGAAGATTTTTCACAAAGAGACCGAACAGACCCATCTTGCCTTAGGCTTTCACAGTTTTAAAAGAGAGCACCCCTTAAAACATGCCCTCGGGCTTTTGCATGTAGTCTTAGGTGCGAATATGTCCAGCCGCCTCTTTAATGAAGTGAGAGAGAAAAGAGGCTTGGCCTATGAAATCGGCACAGCGGTTAAACGCTTTCAGGATACCGGTGCCTTTATCGTGCATGCCGGTATCGATAATCAGAAGGTAACCGAGGCGATAGATGTGATTTTACAAGAACTGGAAAAGGTCAAAAGCACTTTCGTCACTAACGGCGAATTCAGGCGCGCCAAGGATTTTTACCTCGGCCAGCTCACGCTTGCCTTGGAAGACACGCTTGACCATATGCTCTGGATCGGAGAAACCACCGCTGCGCTGGATAAGACCTATTCCTTAGAAGAGATAATTAAAGAGGTTAATGCGATTAGGCGCGATGATTTGCATCAGGTGGCAAAAACCCTTTTTAAAGAAGAGAAAATCAACTTGGCGCTGATTGGGCCGCTAAAAGAGAGCGAGCCCGCAATTTATAACCGTCTTAATATAAAATAGAGAACAGATGCGATTGATATTTTCTTTGCCGGGAATTTTTTTTGTCTTATTTATTTTAGCCTGCCTTTCCTTTTTCTTTTCCGCTTCGGAGACGGCGATTATCGCGCTGAGCAAGATACGGCTGCGCCATATGCTTGCCAAGGGCGTCAAGCGCGCGCAGAGTATCCAGCGTTTGATTACAAAATTAGACAAGTTCATCGCCGCAATCCTCATCGGAAATAATTTCGTAAATATTGCCCTTTCCGCCTTCGTTACATCGATATTCGTGCAAATATTTGGTTATCGCTGGGGCGTTATTACCGCCACATTTGTCACTACCTTTTTTGTCTTGGTTTTCTGCGAAATCACCCCAAAGATTTTAGCCACCAAACATACGGAGAAGATCGCCTTGTTGATTTCTCCGATAATGGAATTATTTATTAAGGTTTTTCACCCACTGATCCGCTTCTTTACTGATTTAAGTAATCTTATTTTAAAGTTAATCGGGATTACGCCTCCCAAAAGGTCCCCGCTAATTACCGAAGAAGAATTACGCACCATGATTGAGATCGGCAAAGAAGAGGGGGTTTTAACCGATGAGGAAAGAAAGTTGCTGCACCGTATCTTTGAATTCGGCGATGTCAAGGCAAAAGATGTGATGATTCCCGTTGAAAAAATCATCGCCGTAGATATAAAATCTTCTCCCCAAGAGTTGATTGATATTTTTGTTGAAGAGGGCCATGCCCGCATTCCAGTTTTTGACGGCTCGAGAGAGAATATCGTCGGGATTGTTTACGGCCGGGATTTATTGTATATTCTCAACAATAAACAGCTCTTTGTTCTAAATGACTTAGTGCATCCGCCTTTTTACGTGGGAGTCGATAAGCGCGTCAATGAGTTACTGCGGGAATTTCAGCAAAAGAAGATTCAAATCGCGATAGTGGTAGATAATAAGAAAAAGACAAAAGGCTTGGTTACCCTTGAGGATTTGGTCGAAGAGATTGTCGGTGAAATAGAAGAAAGTATCCCCCATAATCATAAGAATCCGGTTGCCAGAATAAATAACTAAAAATCAATATGAGGGCTTTGCTGGAAAATCAGCGTGATTATTTAAGGTAGTTGAATTTGTTGACAGAAGGATGAACCTGTGATAGTATATTCTACATATTTAATCGCAATCCTGCGAAAATTGCGGGATTAAGAAGGGAGGATGAAGAAATGGCGGAAAAAGGCTACTGTGTCAAATGTAAGGCAATGAAGGAAATTAAGGACGCAGAGAAGGTAACCATGAAAAATAAGCGTCTGGCAATTAAGGGAAAGTGTCCGGATTGCGGAACCGGCATGTATAGGATATTAGGTAAAAAATAAGTAAGGAGGGTCAAGAAAATAGATTCAAAAAAATTAGCGCTACGTATTGCCAGGACTGCCTTTGATAAGAAAGCAGAAGATTTGGTTATTCTCGATATGCGCAAGGTTTCCAACTTCTGCGATTTCTTTGTTATCCTTAACGCAACCTCAAGTCGCCAGATACGCGCAATATCCGAGGCAATAGAAGAAGAGTTATACAAAGAAAGAATAAAGCCTCTCGCCCCCGGTCAATCTAACGAGGACTCTGGTTGGGTTCTCTTAGATTTTCTTACTGTGATTGTTCATATATTCTTGAAACCGATGCGAGAGTTTTATTCTTTAGAGCGGCTCTGGCAGGATGCCCCCCGAGTAAGGCTACCCAAGAAGAGAAAATGAAATCCCACCACAGTTTCGAAGAGGGCTTAAAGGCTTTATTAATTCAGGCGTTGATTAGCTGCGGCTTTGGCGATTACCAAGATTGTCTTTCCTTCGAAATACCCAAAGAGAGTAAATTCGGCGATTTTTCCACCAATATCGCTTTAAGATTAAGTGCCTTGACCAAGGATGAGCCGCTTAAAATCGCACAAGCGTTAGTCGATAATTTAAAACCACAGCTCAATAAGTCTTCTCTGGCGCAAGATATCCAGGATATAAAAAATGCCTGCGGTTTTATTAATTTTTTCTTGACCCCGGATTATTTCTACGGGCAATTAAAAGAAATAATAGAAGGGGGGAGCGATTTTGCTCGGCAAAACTTAGGCAAAAAGAAGAAGGTATTGATTGAATTTGTCAGCGCCAATCCTACGGGGCCATTATCCGTTGCCCACGCCAGACAAGCGGTAGTGGGCGATGTCTTGGCAAATGTCCTGGATTTTTTGGGTTATTGCGTTAAGAGGGAGTATTATCTCAATGACGAAGGCAATCAGATTAATATCTTAGGTAATTCAATAGAGTTGCGGCTGAAAGAATTATGCGCAGAAGAGATCGAATTCCCCGAGAATTATTATCAGGGAGACTATATTTATGAAATAGCAAGGAAAGTCAAAGAGGCAAAGATTAAAAATTTTTCTGAATACGGCGTAAAATATATTTTAAATATAATTAAAAAAGAATTGGATGATTTTGGAATAAGGTTTGATTATTGGTATAGCCAGAAAGAATTAAGAAAAAGCGGTAAGATAAAAAAGGTATTGGATCTGATTAAGCAATATTTATACGAGGGGGAAGGAGCTACCTGGTTTAAGTCAACCCACTTCGGCGACGATAAGGACAGGGTAGTGGTAAAGAGCGACGGAGCCTTTACGTATCTGGCTCCGGATATTGCCTATCATTACGATAAATATAAACGCGGGTTTACTTGGCTGATTAATCTTTGGGGCCCGGACCACCACGGTTATATACCCAGGCTGAAGGCAGCGGTAGAGGCATTGGGCAAAACGCCCGGCTCATTATCGATTATCATTGTGCAGCTGGCTTCTATTTTTCGCGAAGGCAAGGCCGTAGAGATGTCTACCCGAAAAGGGCAGTATATTACCTTAAGAGAAGTATTAGATGAAGTAGGAAAAGATACGGCAAGATTTTTCTTTCTCATGCGCCGGACAGATAGCCACTTAGATTTTGATTTAGAGTTGGCCAAGCGCCAGACTCCGGAAAACCCGGTTTATTATGTGCAATACGCGCATGCGCGTATCTGCAGCATCATCGGTAATGCCAAAAAAACCGATTACAAAAAGGCAACGGCTTCTCTGCTCAAGGCAGAGGAAGAATTAAAGCTCATCAAGCGGCTTTCGCAATTCCCTTATACCCTGCGTATAATTTTAAGGACATTGGATCCCTACAGCATTACTGCCTATCTTCAGAATCTGGCTGCGGATTTTCACCGTTTTTATGACCGGCACCGCGTATTAGGAGAAGATAGTGATTTAACCCGTAGCCGTCTGGCCCTCATCGAGGCGACGCGCATTGTCCTGGCAGGTGGCCTTAGACTTTTGGGTGTCGCTGCACCCAGGAAAATGTAAATGCCCAGAATCTGGAATATCGCCAAACCCGAGATAAAATTACAGGCCGAGTTTAAAAAAGAACTGGGTATTTCTCAGATTTTATCCCAGATCCTGATTAATCGGGGGATAAATGAACCCGGGGAAGCCAGACGATTTTTAAGGCCTGTTTTATCGGATTTGGTTAATCCGCGGAGTTTGCCGGATATTGCCGTTGCTTGCGCGCGCCTTAAGCGGGCAATCAAGAATAAAGAAAAAGTGATGGTCTTCGGCGATTACGATGCGGATGGCATTACCGCCACCGCTTTATTAAAATCCCTCTTGGGGAAATTAGGGCTGGAGGTTATCCACTACCTGCCCCACCGCGTTAAGGAAGGTTATGGCTTGAATAAAGAAGCGGTGCGCCTCGCCAAAGAGAAGTCGGTTAATCTTTTTATCAGCGTTGATTGCGGGACGGCAAGTATCAATGAGATTGAAGAATTACGCCGGATGAAAATAGATACAATCGTCATCGACCACCATCAGCCGACGACAGCAAAACTGCCGCCTGCCTTGGCCTTGATTAATCCCAAACGTGCGGATTCAGAGTATGGGTATAAGGATTTAGCCGGTGTAGGGGTAGCCTATAAATTTGCGCAGGCAATCACGCAAGAAGCATTAGAAGAAGACTTAGACTTGGTTTGTTTGGGCACGATTGCGGATGTCGTGCCGCTTAACGGAGAAAACCGCATCATTGCCAAGCAGGGCCTGTATTGTTTGGCGCAAACAAAAAGGCCGGGGCTTAAGGCGCTGATGAAACAAAGCGGGATTAAAGACGGCGCTATCGATGCCCGCAGCGTCAGTTATATTATTGGCCCGCGCATCAATGCCTCGGGCCGTATTGACTCGGCAGAAGTGTCTTTGCAATTGTTAATGAGCGAGAGCGAAGCCGAAGCAGAGGAATTAGCGAAACTGGTTAACCGTCATAACCAGAAGCGCCAGGCGATAGAGAGCGTAATTTTAAAAGAAGCGCAGGATATCATTAATAAAGAGGTAAATTTTAAAGACCAGCGGGTAATTGTGGTGAGCAAAGAAGGCTGGCACCAGGGTGTTTTAGGTATCGTTGCCTCAAAACTGGCGGACAGGTTTTACCGTCCGGCTATTGTCATATCGATAGCCGATAATCTCTGCCGGGGCTCTTGCCGTTCGATAAAGAATTTTCATATTCTGGAGGCGCTTTTAGCCTGTAAATATCTCTTGAAGCAGTTTGGCGGCCACAGTCGCGCTGCGGGATTGTCCATCGCTAAAGACAAGATTAAAGACTTTCAAGAAGCAATCAACAGCGTTGCCAGAGAAAGAATTGCCTTGGAGGATTTATATCCGCGTTTGGATATTGACCTGGAGGTTAAATTATCTGATCTTGATGAGGGTGTCCTCGGCGAGTTAGAGCAACTCGCGCCTTTTGGCGAAGGTAATCGAGAGCCGGTCTTCTACACCAAGAATCTTAAGCTTAAATCAGAACCAGAGGTTTTAGGCAGGGATACCTTAAGGCTTTGGGTTACGGATGGCGATAAGACTTTTAAGGCCGTAGGGTTTAATCTGGGGATGCTTAAAGATGAGATTCTAGAGAGCGACCATTTTGATCTTGCCTATACACCCGGCTTTGACCGCTGGTATGAGCCTGCCGCTATACAGTTAGAGATAAAAGATATCCGCTTATTTAGGCCCTCTGAACCTTGCCGGCCTTAATACATTTACTACAGACATATACCGTCTGCAGCTTATGGTTGAGGATTGTTCTGACTTTATGCAGATTAGGAAGGAAACTGCGGAGGCTGGTGCGGGTAGTCTTTTTTCCGGTTCCGCCTTTGGCTTTTGCCAGGCCCTTACGCGTGACATTACGTCCTTGCATTCGACCTTTAGCGCAGATGGCACATCTTCTCAGCATCGTTAATCACTCCTTTTATAGACATTAGAGTATACTTGAAAATAATCAGTTGTCAAGGTAAAATAGCAGTGGTTAATGTTTTAAGTTTTTGCTTCCGCGCGCTGAAGTTTTTCGCCGTGCGCTACGGCTTACGGCTCTCTCTCGGAGAACACTAACGTTTGAAAGAAGTCCTGCGTTCGCCGTAATTCCTTGCGCACTTTTGCCGAAAAACTTCTAATGCGCGCTCCAGCAAAAACCTTAAAATTTATACTCTTAGCGGGTGGCTTAGTTTGATTTGAGCGGGGCGTGGAGGCAAGGAGCGGGCAAGGTGTCCGAGCACGCAGTGCGAGGACGAGCGACGCCAGCCGACCCGAGCGAAGTTTTGCCACGCCGGGGCAAAACGAGCGTCCCCGCGAAAACAAACCAAGACAGGACCCGTAAAATTGATTAACTGCGTGGAAGCAAAACATAAAAACAAGACTCGACAGGACCCGCGAAAATATTTTCTCATGCCTAATCATATCTTAGAAAACCTTAACCAAGAACAATATGAGGCAATCACGCACCAGCAGGGACCGCTTTTGATTATCGCCGGTGCGGGAACCGGCAAGACTACGGTGGTAACCCGCAGGATTGCCTGGCTTTTAGCCGAGGGGCTGGCAAAGACCAATGAAATCCTTGCTCTTACCTTTACTGATAAGGCAGCCTTGGAGATGCAGGAGCGCGTGGATATTCTGGTTCCTTACGGCTACACCGATATCTGGGTGATGACCTTCCATGCCTTTGGCGATAGGATTTTGCGCGAAAATGCCCTGGAAGCCGGACTTAATCCGGATTTTAAGGTACTCACCCGGCCAGAGGCTGCGGTATTGTTTAGGGAGCATCTCTTTGAATTCGCCATCGATTATTATCGCCCGCTCTCAGAGCCCACGCGATTTATCGAGGCATTGGTCTCCTTGTTCAGCCGGATAAAGGATGAAGATGTCTCGCCCCAGGAATACCTCAATTATGCCCAGGGTTTAATGCTCAAGGCAAAACAAAGTGCGCAGGATGAAGCCTTAAATGAAAAGGCCGTTCAACAAATGGAGGTAGCCCGAGCCTTTGCCAAATTTCAGGAATTATTGGCCAAGGAGAGTAAGGTAGACTTTGGCAACCAGTTTTACCTGGCATTAAAACTCTTCAGAGAACACCCTTTAGTTTTAAAGCGCTATCAGGAGCAATTCAAATATATCCTCGTGGATGAATTCCAGGATACCAATGTTGCCCAGTATCAGATTGTGAAATTATTGGCCGGGGAGAGAAAGAATATCACTGTTGTTTCCGACGATGACCAGGCAGTCTATCGCTTCCGGGGCGCGGCCTATAGCAATATCCTTACCTTTATGCAGGATTATCCCGAGGCAAAAAAAGTCTCTTTAATCCAGAATTATCGCTCGGCTCAGCCGATTCTCGATAGCGCCTATAAATTAATCCAGAACAACAATCCCGAACGCTTTGAAGTCAAGGCAAAGATTAATAAGCGCCTCATCGGCCGCGCGAAAGAGGGAATTGCTCCGGTGCACCTGCATTTTGATACCAATTCCACGGAGGCAGATTACGTGGCCAAGACGATTAAGGAAAAAGTTGCTCCTGGCAGTTTCAAATATAAAGATTTTGCGATTCTGGTGCGCTCTAATTCCGATGCGCAACCTTTTTTGCAGGCCTTAAATATGCTGGGAATTCCCTGGCAGTTTAGCGGCAATCAAGGTTTATATAGCCAGGAAGAGGTGAAATTATGCATTGGTTTTTTGCGTGCGATGGCAAACCTGTCTGATTCGCTGAGCCTCTATTATCTGGCCAGTAGCCAAATATACCGCCTAGGGCTTGAAGATTTAAGCCGCTGTATGCATGTTGCCAGACGGCATAATCAATCCCTCTATCATGTTTTTAAAAATAGGGAAAATATCCCGGAATTAACGGATTTATCAAAAGAGGAAGATAAAAAAATTGCTACACTGCTCAAGGACTTAGAAAAGTTCTTAGAGCAATCGCGCAATCAAACTACCGGCAGGCTCCTCTATGCCTTTTTACAAGAAAGCGGTTATCTTAAAACATTGACCCATCATCCCAACCAAGAGAAAGAAACCCAGATCCAGAATATCGCCAAATTCTTTTACCTGGTGCGCGATTTTGAATTGGTTGCCAAAGAAGACCGCGTAATCAATTTCATCAATTATCTTAACTTCTTAATCGAAGCCGGAGATGACCCGGCAACCGTAGAGGCAGATTTGGATACGGATGCGGTAAATGTACTCACCATTCATAAGGCCAAGGGGCTGGAATTTCGGGTAGTATTTTTAGTCAGTCTCGTCCAGGGCCGGTTTCCCTGGCCGCACCGCAAACAACCGATTGAGTTGCCTGATGAGTTAATCAAAGAGATTTTGCCGACGGGAGATTTTCATATTCAGGAAGAGCGCCGGCTCTTTTACGTCGCCATGACGCGTGCAGAGGAAGAATTATACCTGACTTCGGCTGCGGATTACGGCGGCGCGAGGCAACGGCGCGTCAGCCAGTTTGTGCTGGAGGCATTGGGCCTAGAGGAGAGAGAAAAGGAAAAGCAAAAGGCATCTGCCCGGGAAGCAATTGAACGCTTTGCTCCTGCGCCGCAGTCAAAACCCCGTAGTGCTGCCGAAATACCCGCAGATAAACTCCTTTCCTTAAGCTATTATCAAATAGACGATTATCTCACCTGTCCTTTAAAATATAAATACGTGCATAAGCTGCGCGTTCCGATTATGGAGCACCATACGGTTATTTACGGCCGCGCCATGCATGAGGCAGTAAGTAAATATTTTAAGTTTAAGATGGAAGGCGCAAAGATGGAATTAGCAGATTTGCTTCGGGCCTTTAATGATGCCTTTAACCCGCAAGGTTTCTTAAGCCAGGAACACCAGGAGCAAAGGCGCAAAATCGGTAATGGCGCCTTAACAGGATTTTATTACGAGCAGGAAAAATTAAATATAATGCCAGCCTATATCGAAAAGGACTTTTCTTTCCCTTTCGAGAATAATAAAATCATCGGCCGTTTTGACCGCATTGACCTGGAAGAAGCAGGTGCGGTGATTATTGATTTTAAGACCTCGGAAATCAAGAAACAAAAGGATGCCAACAGGCGCACCAAAGAAAGCCTGCAACTTGCGTTATATGCTTTGGCTTACCAAAATATTTTTGCGGCTTTGCCGAAACGCCTCGAGCTGCATTTTTTGGAATCCGGATTGGTAGGCCACACAGAAGTTGAGGAAAAAGATTTAGAGGCAGTGAAAGAAAAGATTACTACCGCAGCAGCAGGGATTAGAAAACTTGCCTTTAGCGCTATCCCTTCTTATATGGCGTGTAGTTACTGTGCCTACAATCAAATTTGCCCGCAGGCAACTCTCAAGTAACCGCATATGGGAGGTAGAGAGGTTAAACAATGAAGATAAAAGTGAATGCCTATCCGGTGATTGATGATTTGGAGCAGAGGTTAGGCGAGGCATTAAAACTCGCCAAGAAAAAACGTGCGCGCCTGATTGAGATTGCTTATGGCACTGCCTCTGTCCAGGTAAAAAGGCGCATCCTTAACTTTTTAATGAAGAAAGAAAACCGGCAGCTTTATAACCGTTTGGAAAAGTCCATCCAGGGCTGGGGAAGGATTTATGTGCATTTTCGCTGGAAGGATAAGTCTAGCCGCAGTTAGCAATTACGGAAAAACCTTGACTAAGCTGATTAATTAAGATATAATTACTTTTCTAATGATGAAGATAGTCGTTTAGAAGGGAGGATTGGCAAGTGGCTTTAGCTAAGGAAAAGAAAAAGACGGTAGTCGATAATTTTAAGACGCATTCCAAGGATACGGGTTCTGCCAGCGTACAGATTGCGCTCTTGACCGAGAGGATTAACCTCTTAAGCGGGCACTTTAAATACCATAAGCGCGATTTTGGCTCACGCAGGGGCCTCTTGACTTTGGTCGGCAGGCGCCGGCGGCTTTTGAATTATCTCAAGAAAAAGGACTCCAAGGAATACCGCCAGATTATCGAAAAACTAGATTTAAGAAAGTAAAACCGATGAGAGAAAAACCCAAGACCCTACAGATACAATTCGGAAGAGAAAGTTTAGTCCTTGAGACCGGCAAATTGGCTAATCAAGCCGCAGGTGCGGTCACGGTTCAGTACGGCGGAACCGTAGTTCTGGTGAGTGCTTGTATTGCGCATGAAATTAAGGAAGGTATAGGTTTTTTCCCCCTGACTGTTGAATATCAGGAAAAGACCTATGCTGCCGGTAAAATCCCCGGCGGTTTCTTTAAAAGAGAAGGACGGCCTTCGGAAAGTGAAATTTTAACCGCCCGCCTTATCGACCGGCCAATAAGGCCACTTTTCCCCAAAGGCATTTTAAACGAAATCCAGGTGATGGCAATCGTCTTGTCCAGCGACGGCCAGAATGACCCGGATATACTTGCCGTAATCGGCGCTTCGTCTGCGCTCATGATTTCCGATATTCCCTTTAACGGGCCCCTGGCTGCCTGTAGGGTGGGCAGGGTAGAAAATAATTTTATCCTTAATCCTACTTACAATGATTTGGAAAAATCAGATTTAGATGTGGTTATTGCCGCCACTCGCAGCGGCATCATTATGCTGGAGTCAAAATTAAAAGAGGTATCCGAGGATATCTATGTCGAGGCAATTAAGTTTGGCTACGATAATCTGCAGGATATCCTTAAGTTTCAGGAAGAATTTGCCCAGCAATGCGGTAAACCTAAATTAGAGCTCGATTGCAAAAAGATTGACGAAAAGCTCTTGAATCGCATAAAGGAATTATCTCTGGAAAGACTCGCTGAAGTCTATAAATTAAGCAAAAAAGAAGAAAGAGAAGAGGCAGTGGCGTTATTGGCGAAAGAATTAGAAGAAAAACTGACGCCGGAAGGTTTTTTGTCCTCAGATATCAAAAACACTTTGGTGGAGGTAGAACAGGCGCAGGTTAGGAGATTTATCATTGATAAAGGTAAGCGTGTTGATGGCCGCAATCCAAAAGATATTCGGCCGATTACCTGCGAGGTGAAAGTCCTTCCGCGCACCCACGGCTCGAGTTTGTTTACCCGCGGCCAGACGCAAAGCCTGGCAGTGACAACCTTGGGTACCGGAGAAGATGAACAGTTGATTGAAGCGCTGGAGGGAGAAAGGTATAAAACCTTTATGTTGCATTACAGTTTTCCGCCTTTTAGCGTCGGAGAGACCGCTCCGGTACGCGGCCCGGGACGCCGGGAAATCGGCCACGGTGCCTTAGCCGAAAGAGCACTTTTGGCAGTGATGCCGAAAAAAGAAGAGTTCCCTTATACGATCCGTGTAGTCTCAGAGATTTTAGAATCAAACGGTTCATCGAGCATGGCCACGGTTTGTGCTGCGACATTGTCATTGATGGATGCCGGTGTACCGATCAAACGCGCAGTAGCAGGTGTGGCTTTAGGATTGATTAAAGAGGGCAAAAAAGACATCATCCTCACCGATATCACCGGCCTGGAAGACCATTTTGGGGATATGGATTTTAAGGTGGCAGGTACTCAGGATGGGATGACCGTAGTGCAGCTGGATTTAAAAATCGCCGGCATCGACGCCGATTTATTAAAAGAATGCCTGCTGCAGGCAAAAGAGGCAAGAATGTTTATCCTGGAGAAGATGTCTGCGGTACTTTCCCAGCCGCGCCAAGCACTTTCGGAGTATGCGCCGCGCATCGAAATCTTAAGAATCAATCCGGAGAAAATTGGCGAGCTCATCGGCCCGGGCGGCAAGACGATCAAGAAGATTATCAGTTCCACGGGAGTGAATGTTGACATACAGGACGACGGTAGTGTCCTGGTTGCCTCAAATGATGCGGCTGCTTCCGCAAAGGCAATCGAAATCATCAGGTCCATTACCGAAGATATAGAAGTGGGCAGAATTTATGCTGCCAAGGTCAGGCGCGTGACTAACTTCGGCGCCTTCTGTGAAATTGCGCCGGGTAAAGAAGGGCTGGTGCACGTTTCAGAACTGGCTGACCGTTTCGTAAAAAACGTAGAAGATGTAGTTAAGGTAGGCGATGAAATTAAGGTTAAGGTTGTAGGCATAGATGAATTGGGCAGAATAAATTTAAGTAAAAAACAGGCGGAAAATAGCACAAAGGCTTAATTTTAGATTAAGTGAAAGAAAGATATCTTAATGAAATAAAAGGCACGGTTGTCTTTGCAATAGGCATAATTGTTTTAGCCAGTTTCGTTTCTTTTACTCCCGACGACCTCGCTTTTCACACCTCCTCTCCCAATATTCCAGCGAAAAATCTTATCCGCGGTTTTGGCGCCTATCTGGCAGGGTTTCTTTTATTGCTATTCGGTTGGCCTGCTTATATTATTCCCCTGGTTATACTTTATTGCGGGATAAACCTCTTTCGGCAAAGGATGCTTGATCTGCGCTTGCCACAGTTATTAGGATTTTTGATTTTTCTTCTTTCCATAAGTTGTATTTTCGCGATGCTGGGTAAGCCTGCGCAAGAGGTAGCCCAATTTTCCAGCGGCGGAATTTTAGGATTTATAATCAGTAGGTTTCTGATTAATTATTTTGGCCAACTGGGCAGTTTTATTATCGCAATTACCTTTATGCTGCTTTCCTTTACCTTATTGACGCGCATCCTTCTCTCTCATACCTTTTTAAGAATCGGTGATAAAATCCGCTTCCTCCTTCAATCGTTCTTCAACCTTTTTCATTTAGGTAAGACCTCGGCAAAATTATTTCAACATAAAAAAAGAGCTCTCGAGGTTAGCCCTTCGCCGGTTACAAAAAATAATTATGCCGCCAAGCAACTTAAAGACGGTCCTTTGGCAAGCGTAGCAGAAGCGAAGTCAGCAGTCAAACCAAAGATTCAGATAAAAACCGCTACCCAGCCAGCAATGGCTAAGGTAAAACCTGCGCCGATACAAATCGGAGATTATCATCTACCTTCTTTAGATTTATTGGAATCGCCGCCGCCGCTTGCAGAAAGGCAGATTAAGGAAGATTTAGCGGCAAATGCGCGCATATTAGAAGAAACGCTCGCGGATTTCGGCATCTCGGTTAAGGTTACGGATATTGAAAGAGGGCCGGTAATCACGCGTTATGAATTAGAGCCGGCTCCGGGTGTGAAACTAAACAGAATCGTCTCCTTAAGCGATGATATTGCCTTAACCATGAAAGCCCAATCCGTAAGAATAGTGGCACCCATTCCTGGCAAGGGAAGAGTGGGAGTGGAAGTTCCCAATTCACAGAGTAGCCTGGTTTACCTGAAAGAGGTTCTCTCCTCAGAGCAATTTCAAAAGTCAGAATCAAAACTTACCCTTGCCTTGGGTAAAGATATCGGCGGAGTACCGGTAGTTACGGATTTAACCGATATGCCGCATCTTTTAATTGCCGGAACCACGGGCTCGGGGAAAACCGTATGCGTCAATTGCCTGATTCTCTCGATGCTCTTTCGCGCGCATCCCAATGAGGTTAAGTTCTTGATGGTTGACCCGAAGATGGTAGAATTAGCTCCCTTTAACGGCCTGCCGCATCTTTTGTGTCCGGTGGTTACGGATATCAAGAAAGTCTCCGCAGCATTAAATTGGGTGGTCAATGAAATGGAGGAACGTTACCGTCTTTTAGCCAAGGTCGGCGTGAGAAACATTGAGGCATATAATCAGAGAGAAGAGAGCATTCCTTATATTGTGGTGATTATTGATGAATTGGCGGACCTCATGGTAATTGCCAGAGATTCTATTGAGGGTGCGATTACGCGGCTGGCGCAGTTATCGCGTGCGGTAGGTATCCATCTTATCCTTGCCACACAAAGGCCGTCCGTCGATGTGATTACCGGCGTGATCAAGGCAAATTTTCCGGCGCGCATTTCTTTTAAAGTAGCCTCCAAGGTTGACTCGCGCACGGTCTTGGATATGAACGGTGCGGATAAATTATTGGGCAGGGGAGACCTGCTTTTTTTAAGGCCGGGAGAATCAAAACTGACCCGCGCACAGGGCAGCCTCCTTTATGACCGGGAGATTGAGAAGGTAGTTGAATTTATCCGCGCTCAGGCAGAGCCGGTATACGACGAAGAAATTTTAAAGAGCGAACCGAAATCTATGCTGCTGGAAGGCGGCAAGGACGAGCTTTATGATGAGGCAGTGAGGGTAATTATGGAAACCGGTCAGGCCTCGGTATCTATATTACAGCGCAGACTGCGCTTAGGTTATACGCGCGCTGCCCGCATTATTGATATGGTGGAGCAGGAAGGGTTAGTCGGGCCTTTTGAAGGCAGTAAACCGCGCCAGATTTTGATTGACCGGGAAGAGTGGCTCAAGGAAAGAATGGCGCAGGACAGATAGACGATGGAACCAATCGGTGAAAGATTAAAAAAGATTCGCTTAGAAAAAGGCCTCAGCCTTGCCCAGATACACAGGAAGACCAGGATTCATCCCAGTATCTTAGAGGCACTCGAAGAAGGCCGTTTGATTAATAAATCACCGGTTTATATCCACGGTTTTTTAAAGATTTATTGTAAGGCCTTGGGCCTTAAGCCAGAGGATTTTCTCGGCGGCTTAGAGAAGCCAGAAGCCAAGACGGACTATCTTAAGGTCTATCAAAAAGCGATTTTACCCAAGCCCAGCGTAAGGCTGGCTCGGTTCTGGCCGCATTTTCATCTCTTCAAGGCGCTCTTGATTGCGCTTTGCGTATTTATTTTAGGCTTAGGAGTAGTAAAATTAACCAAGGCCTACAAACGGCACGCTGCTTCTGTAGCGGCGAAGAAAGCGAAAAAAGAGTTTGCCCAAAAACCAATACCCTCTGAGACGCTACGATTATCTATCCGCGCCCGCGATAACTGTTGGATTAAAGCCAAGGTAGATGGCAAGGTGCTTTTTGCTGATGTATTAAAAAAGGGGCGTTTTGAAAGTTGGCAGGCCAAAGAAAAAATCGAGCTCTCTTTAGGCAATGCCGGCGGGGTGGAGCTGCAGTTAAACGGTAAACTGATTTCTAGTCTGGGAAGAAAAGGCCAAGTGATCAAGCAGATTCTGATTAGCAAAGAAGAGGGCCTGAAGATTATAAAATAGCCATGCAAAAAATAGGAATACTAAGTCTGGGTTGTCCGCGTAATCTCGTCGATTCTGAAATCATTTTAAGCAGGCTCAGACGCAAAGGTTATTCCATCGTAGATTTAGCCGATGCGGATGTGGCAATCTTAAATACCTGCGCTTTTATCGAGGAGGCGAAAAAGGAATCGATTGAGGCCATCCTTGACCTGATTGATTTAAAAAAAGAGGGCCGCCTTAAAAAGATAGTTATCTACGGATGTTTGCCGCAGCGCTACAAGGAGAAACTCCTTCCTCAGCTTAAAGAAGTAGATGCCTTTGTGGGTAGGATTTCCCTTAACCATACGCAAAAAACCTACGCGCTTACCCCCAAACATTATGCGTATCTAAAGATTTGCGAGGGTTGCATCAATAATTGCAGTTACTGCGTTATTCCCAAAATAAAAGGTAAGTTTACTAGCCGCAGCCTAGATTCAGTAATTGAAGAGGCCAGGGCTCTCGACAAAAAAGGGATTAAGGAAGTTAATATTATCGGCCAGGATATCACCTTATACGGTAAAGATATATACCAGACTACTAAACTAACCGAACTTTTAAAAAATATATTACGCCAGACCAAAAACATAGACTGGGTCAGGTTATTATACCTGTATCCTTCGCACCTAAGCGATGATTTATTAGATTTAATCAAAAATGAGGCGCGCATCTGCAAATATATTGATTTGCCTATTCAGCACATCAATAACCGTATCCTGCGCTTAATGAATAGAGATACTACCGCAACGCAAATCTTAAAGCTCATCGAGAAAATCAGAAAGAATATTCCACGTCTGGCGATCAGGACTTCCTTGATTGTCGGTTTCCCTACTGAGACAGAGCGGGAATTTAAGGAGCTATTAAAATTTGTCGCAGACACGCAATTCGAGCGCCTGGGCGTATTTATGTATTCGCGCGAAGAGGGTACGCCGGCCTTCCGTTTAAAACCGCAGATTCCCAAAAACATAAAGCAAGAGCGTTTCAATGCGATTATGTCCAGGCAGCAGGAAATCGCCAGTAAGGTAAACGCTAAATTCCTCGGCCAAACCCTCGATGTTTTGATTGAAGAAAAGGAAGGCGGGCATTATTTAGGCCGCAGCCAGTTTGATGCACCCGAGGTAGACGGCTTAGTCTTTGTGAAATCTTTAGCCCCGGTTGCCACTGGCCAGATACGCAAAATAAAAATTACCGATACCTTAGAATATGACCTGGTAGGAGAGCCGGTTTGAAGAAATGAACATTGCTAACCGCATAACCTTATTGAGAATATTGCTTACCTTTGTCTTTATGTTTTTTTTCTTCTGTCAGGGTTTATGGGCAAAGGTGATTAGTTTGTTCATCTTTACCTTCGCTGCCCTTTCCGATCTCTATGACGGCTGGCTGGCCAACAAAAAGAATATGGTCACTGATTTCGGAAAACTGATGGACCCCATTGCCGATAAGATTTTAGTCTTGGCTGCCTTTGCGGTGTTTGTGCAGATGCAGTTGATTGAGGCCTGGATGTTTATGATTATTATCTCCAGAGAGATTTTAATTACCTCCTTACGGCTGTTTGCCTTAAATAAAGGTAAAGTCCTGGCAGCCACAAAGGTAGGCAAGCATAAGACTATCTCTCAGATGGTCGTAATCTTTGCCATCCTGGGATTTATCGTCTTAAAAGAGGTAATGCTGCGCTTTTTTACCTGGAATCCTTACTGGGAAAGATTATTCCGCACCGGTATCTATATCTCTATGCTGATTACCGTGTGCCTGACCCTGTATTCGGGGGTTTCCTATCTGTGGGAAAACAGGAAGCTCATTGCCAAGATTTAAGGGACGTCCTTCAACCTAATCGAGGGACGTCTTTAGATTGAATCGGAAGGGTGTCCCCATAATAAAGAATAAGGGGACACCCTTTGCTTCAGATGAAAGGACGTCCCTGATTATCTGTTTATAAAATGCGGAATTTTTTAATCAAGACGATAAGTTCTTTTTTTTATATCGGATACCTACCCTTAATTCCTGGCACTTTTGCCAGCCTGATAGCCGCGCTTTTAATCTGGCTTTTAAGGGCCAGCCCCACCGCTCATTACCTCGGCTTTACCGCGCTTATCACTATATTAGGGTTTGCTAGCGCAACTGCCGCAGAGACAATCTACAAAGCCAAGGATGCGAAATATATTGTCATCGATGAAATCGCCGGAATGTTTTTAAGCCTGGCATTTTTACCGATTAATAGTATTACTTTATTCTGTGCCTTTTTATTATTCAGGGGTTTTGATGCCGTTAAGGTTTATCCGGCGAATCGATTAGAACAATTACCCGGTAGCCGGGGTGTGATGTTGGATGATATTGTGGCAGGCCTTTATACTAATTTAATCCTTCAGTTTGTCTTGAGGATACTCTCGTAGAGCGCTTCATAAATCGGGCCATTCGGCGTAAGCGTGCTTTTAAAGAGGGTAATTTTTTCGACTTTAAATCTCGGGTTTTCCGCTGGAAAATTTTTCTCCAGATAGTTTAACCGCTCAACAAGCTGCATTCTGTTTTTTGCTGATCTTACCCTGCCTAAGGTGATGTGCGAAGAGAATTCCCTGGTTTCCTTAGGAATCCCCAATTTAGCAATCTCGTTTTCTAATTCCCGGGCAATTTCCTTTGCCTCTTTATCTCCTTTTGATAACCCTGCCCAGACGACCCTTGGGGTTTCTTTTTTCGGAAAGGCGCCGATAGAGGCAATCTCTAAATGAAAGCCTGCGCTTTTTTGGGAGATACCATCCATAACCTTGATAATCTCTTCAGTCTTTTTCTTATCTCTTTCGCCCAAGAATTTTAAAGTCAGATGGATATTTTCTTTTTTTACCCAGTTGACATCGGCATCGCTTACTTTTAAAATCTCCTGCAGCCTTCCCAAAAAATCTTTGATTTCCGCAGGCAAACTAATGGCAATAAAGGTTCTTAATTTATCGGCAGGCATCTTTTAATAACCGAAGCGCCGTTTGCGCAGCCGCTTTTTTAATGGCAAGGCGGCTTCCTTTAAAAGAAAATCTTTGGCAGATTTTTTTGGCAGGCCCGTCTATAGCAATAAACACCGTTCCTACGGGTTTGCTTTTCGAGCCGCCGCCAGGCCCGGCAATGCCGGTGATACCAATGCCGAAATCACTTTTCGCAAGCTTCTTTACGGAACTGGCCATTAACCTGGCTACCTTGCTAGATACCGCGCCGTTTTTGAAAATAATTTTTCTGGGTATTTTTAAGATGGATGTTTTTGCAGCGTTGCTATAGGCAATCACCCCTAAAATAAAATATTGCGAGCTACCCGGGATATTCGTTACCAGATGAGATAATAGTCCGCCGCTAGAGGACTCGGCTACGGAAAGGGTATAATTCTTTTTTGTAAATAAGCGTTTGATATCTAAGTTTAAATTAACCATTAAGTTATTATTATAATCAAAATTAACTATATATCAATAAATAAGTTAGAGATTTTTTCTTGACAAATCTATAAAATAGAAGTAAATTAATGGAAAGAATTACCCTATGGATATGAACGAAAGAAAGATACCTATACGTTTCTATGTGATGGCAGCCTTCATTATGGGCTGTATTTTTTTAGCAGCCACCCTCTATAACGTTTCGAGAGATAAAACCGTTATCCTTACCCAACTGAATCAGGTCGTAAAAGAAAAAGAAGCCCTTGATGCGCAACTCAAAGAAACCCTCAAGAGCGTTTCGCCCCTTAAGGAAGAGCTCAATCAGCTAAAACAATTCATCGATGAGAAAGAAAAAAAAGAAATATCCCTGAATTTCCGGATTACTCAATTACAAAGAGAAACACAAAAACTAAAAGAGGAGTCTTTCAGGATAAAGGCCACTTTTGACGGGCTCAAAGATAAACTCAAATTCTATAAGACACAGAATAATTCCTTAGAAAGGACTAATCAGCAGTCCCAAGATGAATTATCTTTCGCCAACAATAAACTGACAAACCTGCAACTTAGTTTAGAGAAATTTAAGAACAGGCTAAACGAAATAAATAAAGAAAACAGGTCCATCAAAACAAATATTAAGAGCTTAAATTCCGATTTAGCCGAGAAAGAACGGTTGATTCAAAATTCAGAAAGGGACAGCGCCAGATTAAAGAAAGAACTAGAGGCCGCACTTAGTGCCAAAAAGGAAATTGAAGGCAGCATGGATGATAAGTTAGGCAGTGTCTATGCGTTGGTTTCGCAAAAAGAATCCGAAATTGCAAAACTTACTAACACAAAGGCCGAAGTAGAAAGCCAGATGAAAGAATTGTCCGCCAAGATAGAAGCCATGACTAACGCCAATGCCTACCTGGAGAATAAGCTTAGCCAGATAGAGAAAGATAAGTCTTCGATTGAGGCATCTCTTTCCACTACCAATGAACAGCTGACCAAACATGGCCAGTTCAATGAAACGCTACAAAATAAAATTGACGAACTGACGCAGGCCTTAGAGCAAAAAGAGCAAGAAAAATCCGGGATAGCCAAGGAACTAGAAGCAATAAAGGATGCAAAGGCTCTCCTCGAAGCAGAATCGAATAAATTAAATCTTGCCAAGACCGCCAATGAAGACCAGATTAACCAATTAACCCTGAAGGTTAAGGAACTAACCGCTGCCTATGAAAAATTAAGCAGCGATACTACGCAATTATCGAATATGTTGGCAAAAAAAGAATTGGAGATAAATGCCGCAAAGGGAGAAGTCATCTCATTAAAAGATACCCTTGAAGTGGCAAGGCAGGAAAAAGGTGCTTTGTTATTGGCCTTAAAGGAAAAAGAAAAAAATATCTCCGCCCTTAATCTAGTATTGAACGAAGCCCAATCCAAGATAGAATCTGTCCAGGCAGAGATTAATTTAGCCAAGGAGCGCCAGAAAAAGACATTAGAACAACTTACCCAGGCAACCCAGATAAATACCTCGCTTCAGCAAAGGCTCACCGACATCTCCGATGCCTTAGGAGGAGAGAAAGGGCCGTCAGAGGATTTAGGCTCGGAGAAAAAGAAAGCAGAAGAGTTAGGCAGAAAGGTAGAAGTAATCTTAGAGACAGCAACTCCGTCAGCCTCAGACACCACCACTAAGTGAAGATATGAAGAAGCCAGATAAAAACATATTCGTCTTCATAGCTTTGCTATCCTTCCTATTTTTCCCTTTGATTATTGATGCCCAGGAAAGAGAAGATAGCCGCATTCAGGCAAGGGAGCATTATAGCCAAGGGAAAACATATTATTCCCAAGGCCAGTATCAGGAAGCAACCGCTGAATTTGAGAAGGCAATAGAGTTACTCAATCCGCCAAGAATAGAATTTGAGCAAAACATAGAAACGGAGATTAAAAAGGCTATTACGCCATCTGTCCCAGCTGAATTAGTAAGAAAGCCAGCAACAAAGAGCAAGACAGAAGAAAAGAAAGAGGAGGCGAAGGTTTCAGCGGTAGCTTCTGGTATAGAAGCCCCTCTTACTGAAGAAAGAGAATATTATTTAGATATCGGCGATGTTGTAGATGTGTCTGTCTGGCAGATACCGGACTTATCCCGCTCTGAAGTTATTGTCAGGCCCGACGGTAAGATTTCCTTTCCTTTAGTCGGAGATATTAAGACAGAAGGTATAACCCTTACCCAATTAGACAATATTATCACGGAAAAGTTAAAGAACTATGTTAAAACACCCGAGGTCTCGGTGATGATCAGACGTTTTGGCGAAACGGCTAACAAGGTAGTTGTCTTAGGAGAGATTATGAGCCCGGGTGTTTACAAATTTGGTAGCGCTCCCACCATAACCGAAGTTATTGCTTCTGCCGGTGGCTACACTAAATATGCGGTCTTAAATAGCATAATGATAATCAGGGGTGATGTAAGAACTAAACCCGAGGTCATAAGAGCTAATGTGGCGAAAGTTTTAACCAGCGGTAGAGTTTCGCAGAATATATTCCTTAAGCCCAATGATATCATCTATGTTCCCCGTTCCTTTATCGGAAAAATCAATGTCTTCTTAGAAATATTCCAGCCCGCAGTTAACGAATATATGCAGACACTCAATGCTAAGCATCTTCACAATGCCGTTCATCGCAAGGGCGGGATATAGACTAACGCTTAAAATTTATTCCGGAATAAAGTCTTGCTAACTCTCCGCAAAACATTGTGGAGAGTTTTATTTTATAATCTAGGCTTAAGATTATGGATGGCGATATTTCGGTAATAATACCAAACGCGCAAGATAAGAAAGACAAAGAATTAAGTGATGTAAAAGAATTATGCGGTTATTATTTTGAATAAAAATGAAAGTTACCTTAATTAATCCTCCATTTGAAGAGCAATATTCTGTGGGTGCATCAAGAAGTATAAAATATGTATTGAATGTTATACCTCCATTAGGTCTAGCTTATTTAGCCGCGGTTTTAGAAAAACATAATTTTAAAGTAAATATTATCGATTTTACAATAGAAAAATCTTACCAGAATACTCTAAAAAAAATTATTAGCGATAAACCTCAGATTGTCGGCATTACCGCAACCACCCCTGTCTTTGAATCCGCAAAGTTTATGGCTAAGGCCATAAAAGAAGCGCTTTGCGAAGCTATAATTATTATCGGAGGCGCTCATATTACCGCCATGCCTTACCAAACTATGGAATCAGGTTATTTTGATATCGGTGTCCTAGGAGAAGGCGAAGAAACCTTCTTAGAATTAGCTAAACAAATCGAAAGAAGTGTAATTTCTCATCTGGATAAAATTAAAGGTATTATATTTAAAGAAGGTAGCAAATGGGTGGTTACCCCTAAAAGAGAATTCATTAATAATCTTGATGGCATTCCTTATCCAGCAAGGTATCTCTTACCACCATTAGCTAGATACAGGCCGACCCCTGCTTCTTATAGAAGGCTTCCTTTAGGCGTAGTAATCACTTCCCGGGGTTGCCCACATCAATGCACTTTTTGCGACCGTGCTGTCTTCGGCAATGTTTATCGCCAGAGAAGTGTCGATAATGTCTTAGGCGAGGTAGAAGAGCTTATGCATAAATACGCAGCCAAGGAAATCAGATTCTTTGATGACTGCTTTACTTTAGATAAAGAGCGCACCTACAAGATATGCCTCGGCCTTAAAAAAAGAAAATTAAAAGTTCCCTGGACGTGTTTGACCACGGTAAGTAGCGTGACAAAGGATTTATTAAAAGAGATGAAGTCAGCTGGCTGTTGGCAGGTATTGTTTGGATTAGAGTCCGGAGATGAAAGAATGTTGGCGTTGCTTAAAAAAGGCAATACCTTAGAGCAGAATATTAAGGCAGTTGGTTGGGCAAAAGAGGCGGACTTAAGTGTGAGGGCAGATTTTATTGTCGGTACGCCCGGAGAAACTGCGGAGAGTCTTAAAAATACACTGGATTTTACTTTGACTAAAAAATTAGACTATGCCCATTTTAACAAGTTTGTTCCTTACCCCGGTACAGAACTTTATAAAGAGCTAAAAGAAAAGGGTTATGACTTTAATTTTAGTAAGGGCGGTAGTATAACCAACCACTCAACATTTTTATATATACCAGAAACTTTGGTAAATAAAACTTATTATATGGCCTTCGTTAATTATGCCCATAGGAAATTTTATCTTAGGCCTAAGTATATATTAAAAAGATTACTTTCTATAAGAACCTGGGATGAATTCAAAGGCCAGATAAGAGGTTTCCTCTCCATTGCTTTATTAAAGAAATAATAATTATGGTTAAAAATACTACCCTAAAACAAAAAATCATCCTCGTTATCTTCGGCCTTTTTTTATTTGCACTTCTCATAGAAATAGGCCTGCGTTTAGCCGGATTTACTTATCTATCTTTACAGGAAAGAAAAAATATCGTCTCGCTTAGCCACAAAGGTGCATATCGGATAATGTGCTTAGGAGGCTCTACCACCGCTGGGGGAGGGGGTAAAGATTCCTACCCTTCGCAATTAGAGCTAATCTTAAACCAACGGATTCCCAATAAGCATTTTAGCGTTATTAATAAAGGGGTGCCCGGGATTAATACCACTAGTATCCTCTCACAACTAAAATCCAATCTGGATAAATACCAACCGGATATGGTTATTGTGATGATGGGAATAAATGATAGCAAAGATAGATTTGTCTCCCTTAATCGCCTAAGAAATTTTTTAAAACCCTTCAGGGTTTACAAACTTGCCAGGTTGTTTTGGAAGAGGACAAGGGAAATTACTATTCTTGCCCAGATTTATCTTGAACGCGGCAGGGATTATCACGAAGAGCGTGATTATGCTTTAGCTGAAGAGATGCTAAAAAGGGCAATTGTCTTAGCCCCTCACGATACGCGGGCTTATATTGAATTAGCAGCTTGTTATCGTGAACTGAGAGAATTTACTAAAGCTGAAGAGATAGCTAAAAAAATCGTAGCATTAGCCCCTCATGACGCAGTGTCTTATATCCAGTTAGGCTACTGTTATCGGGACCAGGAAATCCAGGAAAAATTCGCTCAGGCTGAAAAGATATTCAAAAAGGCCATAGAGGTCAATCCAAGATTCGTTGAAGCTTATTTTGAGCTGGGTTGGTGTTATGAAGACCAGCGTAAATATTCTCAAGCTGAGCAGATGTTCAGAAAGGCCGTAGAATTAGCTCCTGAAAACGAGAGAAGTTATATTGAATTGGGCTGGTGTTACCAGGAAGATGGAAAATTTGTCTTAGCTGAAGAGATGTTAAAAAAGGCGATAGAAGTTAAGCCTGAAGTTGACCTTAACTATATTGAATTGGGCTGGTTTTATCAGAAGCATCAGAAATATTCTCAAGCTGAACAGATGTTTAAAAAGGCCTTAAGCATAAATGAGCATAATGAACAAACCTATATCTCTTTGGTTTTATTGAGTCAAGCCCAGGGTAAAGATAGAGATGCTGAATTTTATCTGAAGAAAGCCAAGCTAATTACTGAGTATTGCTCTGATACTGTCCGGCTTAATTATCAAAAGCTAAGAGACATAATCCTAAAAAGAGGGATCAAATTGGTCTGTATGCAGTATCCTCTGCGTAGCATAAAACCGTTAAAGGAGATACTCGGCACTAACTCTGGCATCAGCTATATAGATAACGAAGGTATTTTTAACCAGGCATTGAAAACTGCAAAATACGAAGATTACTTTAGCGACAGATTTGCCGGTGACTTTGGCCATTGTACTCCCAAAGGTAACCGGCTTATCGCCAATAATATCTGCGCAGTCCTTTTAAAAGAATATTTTTCATCACCCAAATCTAAAAATGAAAAATAACACCACCCTTAAACAGAAAATCATCCTCGCTGCCTTTGGTTTCTTCTTATCTGTATTGCTTCTAGAAATAGGCCTGCGTTTCGCAGGGTTTATCTATCTATCCTTGCAGGAAACAAAAAATATCGTCTCGCTTAGCCACAAAGGTGCGTATCGGATACTTTGTTTGGGAGAGTCTACCACTGCCGAGGGAGGCAAAGATTCCTATCCTCCTCAATTAGAGCAAATCTTGAACCAAAGGCTTCTCCATAGATCTTTTAGCGTCATTAATAAGGGGGTGCCTGCAATTAATACCACTGGTATCCTCTCGCAACTGAAATATAACCTGGATAAATACCAACCGGATATGGTCATTGTAATGATGGGAATAAATGACCAGGAAGGTAGGTTCTTGCGGGAGAACGCTCGTAGTAGAGTAAAAAGTCTGATTAGAGCTCTGAGGATTTACAAACTCGCTAAATTATTACGGGAAAGAATATGGCAGGTCGCTAATCTTAAAGATATCTATCTTGAGCTCGGACAGTATTATCAAGTGCGGAATGATAATTCCCGGGCAGAAGAGATGTTTAAAAAATCCTTAGAATTATCCCCTAAGGATGTAAAGTCTTATATTCGGTTAGGATCCTGTTATACGGTACAGGGAAAATTCGCTCAAGCTGAAGAGATATTCCAAAAAGCCATAGCCTTAGCCCCAGATAACGATGAGGTTTATATTGAGTTGGGTTGGTGTTATAGCGACGAGGGAAAAATCGCTCAAGCAGAAGAGACATTCAAAAAAGCTATAGAGGTTAATCCAAAACTTTACATCGGATATTCTGAACTGGGATTATATTATCAATGCCAGCATAATTATCCCCAAGCTGAAGAGATGTTCCAAAAAGCCATAGAAACTACCCCACACAAAGAAACGGCTTATGCTGAATTGGGTAACTGTTATCATACCCAAGGCAAATTCACCCAAGCTGAAGAGATGTTTAAAAAGGTCATCGCATTAACTCCAGAGAAAGGGGCAGGTTATATTGGATTGGGATGGTGTTATCAAGGACAAAAAAAATTGCTCAAGCTGAGGAGATGTTCCAAAAAGCCATAGCTGTTAACCCCGGAACCGATATTGTATATCTTGAATTCGCAGATTATTATCAACAACAGCATAATTATCCTCGGGCTGAATGGGTATTTAAAAGATTAAGAGAAACAGTTAGGAATACGGATAATTATACTGATACCACTCGGCATAATTACCAGAAATTAAGGGATATTGTCTTAAGAAGAGGGATAAAATTGGTCTGTATGCAGTATCCCAGGCGTAGCCTCAAACCCTTAAAGGAAATGCTGGGGGATAGAGGAGGGATTATCTTTGTGGACAATGAGAAAATTTTTCAGGAAGCATTGCAAAAAGGAAAATATGAGGATTATTTCGGAGACCGTTTTGCCGGTGACTTTGGACATTGCACACTTAAAGGTAATAGGCTTCTAGCAAATAATATCGTGGACGTTCTACTCAAAGAGTATTTCGGCAAATAAAATTAAGAGAGGAGGAAGGCATGCTATCAGTGAATAAAAGAAAAGGTGTATTGCTGGTTATTTTAGGAGTAGTTTGGATAATATTTGTTTATAATTTTGATACCTTAAGCGGTAGGACCACTAAGTTTGGTGACAAAGCTCTTCTTGGTTTTGCTTTAGGGATCTTATCGGTTATCAACGGCATACGTATATATCGCAGGGATGTCAGAAAATAAATCTAAATATAAAAGATTAGTTATTTTCTCCGGCCTAGTCGTTCTTTTTCTGATTTTAAGATTGGCAGTTCTATTTTCTTCACTAGATAAAATCTATGAACCTGAAGAACTCTACAGGGGAACCATAACTAGGGAGATTATTCAAGGGCCATTAATTCCGCTCTGGGAGTACCTTGATTATAAAGTGGAATACTTTTGCGGTGGCGTCCTGACTGTTGGGATAATGGCGGTACCATTTTTCTTGGTCTTTGGCCAGACCTATATATCTTTAAAATTAGTCGGCCTTTTATTTGCCTTGGGTACTTTTATTTTATGGTACTTATTCTTAGAAAGGGTGTCTAATCTTAAGACCGCTGTTATTTGCGCCTTTCTGTTTATTTTTTGTATACCTTTTTATACCAAGACCTCTTTAATAACCTGGGGCGAGCATCCCGAGTCCAATTTTTTTACTATTTTAAGTGTATTTATTTTTTATTTGATTTTTTTTGAGACGGATAAGAAAGAAGACAATATTACCGGATTATATAAAAACAATGTTTGGCGCTTCTTTTTTTTGGGGCTGATAGCTGGTTTTAGCCTATGGTTTGTCTACACATATTTAATTACATTATTATTTATATTCTTATTCTGGTTTATTTTTGATAAGAAATTTCTGTTGCGTAAAATTTTTTATATATTCTGCGCAGGTTTTCTTTTAGGTTCCAGCCCAGCGGTTTACTATAGAATATTTTATAAGGGTGAGGTTTTTAGCGTAACCGGTCAACCCATTTTTCTCGGTATTATTTCAAGCGCGAATAAATTTTTGCCTAAGTTATTCTCTCTCTTTGCCCTTGATTTACCGCATTCCTTTCTCTTTGAGCGTTTTTTTAATTTAGAGGCAAATACGCTATCTTATTTATATTATTTTATTTTTGTCTTCGCTTTTATTTATCTTTTATGGCTGAACAGGAAATCCCTTTTAATTTTATTTAAAAATCTTATGTATCCTATAACCTTAAAGGAAGTTAAGGTTATGCCCGATAATATACCTGCTAGATTATTAATCTTAACCTATCCGTTAGTATTCTTCCTTAGTTATGCTCTTAGTAGTTATTCTGTGTTGCCTCGGAGTCTGAGTAATTACCAGGTATTTCCTCGGGCCTGGAAAGACCCGCAGGTCTGGCCGTATTATATCGGTTATCGTTATATGATCCCGGTTATTCCTTTTATTTTGGTAATTATAGGTATTTTTATCGAGAAAATAAGGAGTAAAAAAATCCTCTTTAATATATTTTTATTTTTAGTTTTGGGTTTAGGGTTAATCGGTAACTTAAGTTTAATTTCTTTAAGGGATTTTGGTAGATTCTTTAAAGACAAGGGGTATTCTTACAATATTATTGGCGATAAGATTGGCTTGCGAGTCACGCATAAACTTAGAGAATATATTCAGCCTTTTGAGAGATTAGAACCAGACCTGAAATTACAATTTTATGAGGGATTAGGAGCGGGCATTGCCTGGAGATTAAGGGATGGAACCCCGGGGCAGGTAATTGCCGTATTTGAAAAAGAAATAAATCCAAAGTATTGGCCATCTCTTTATCGGGGTTGGGGGAGCGCTTATTCTCCTCGCTACCAGGAAGAATTTGAGCGGGCTTTAGTTATAGCCAATAGTATTTATTCTGAATATAAGCCATATTTTTACGAAGGTTTTGGCAGAGATAATTATTTTTCTGATATGAAAAAGGCAATCAGCGTCATAAACAAAATCGAACGGTCCTATCGGCCATATTGTTATATTGGCTTAGGTTATAGTATTGGTTTTAGATTTAAAGGCGATAGAGAAAGGCAGTTAAGTTTAATAAATTCGATAGATAAAGAATATCAAAAGTTTGTCTATGAAGGTTTATCTAAAGGTATCAAGGAAAGGTAAATAAAGACAATGAAGATTTCGCTACTTTTTTTACGTCTTGAACAAGAATCCGGCGGCGATCCGCCTTTGGGTCTGGCTTATATCGCCGCTTCCTTAAGAGACAAAACCGATTTAGAGATAGATATTTTAGATATAGCCAACTATCCAACTTTTAAGGGCCTGGTTTCTTATTTAGAAAGAAAAAGGCCGGATATTCTGGGAATATATTTTTGTACAGCTACGTATGATTATGGGTTGAAGATTAGTCGTCAAGCTAAAAAGATGGGCATATATGTAGTTGCTGGCGGCCCGCATGCAACTATTTTACCCCAGGACTTGGCTCAAGAGGTAGATGTAGTTGTAATGGGAGAAGGGGAGATAACCTTTGTTGAGGCTATAGAGGCTTATCTTAGGGGAGAATCGCCTCTTGCAGTAAAAGGGATATGGTTCAAAGAAGATGGCAAGGTGATAAAAAATATGGGCAGAGAGCCAGTATCAAATTTAGACACTCTACCTTTTCCCGCCAGGGATATCTTAGATATGGAAAGATATATCAGGAATTGCCAATACTTCGATAGTGTAGATACTCGGCTCAGAGCAACTACGATGATTGCTTCCCGCGGTTGCCCGTTTACGTGCACTTATTGCCAACCCACGCTAAATAAATTATTCGGCAAAGGCATAAGGCTCAGGAGTCCGAATAATGTAGTAAAAGAGATTAGACATTTAAGAGATAGATATTCTATTGATGCTGTATTCTTTCATGATGATATATTGACTTTTGATAAGAAATGGATTGGGGATTTTTGTAATACCTTAAACCGAGAAAGCCCTAATTTTATCTGGGGCTGTAATACCCGGGCAGACCTCATCGATGAGGCATTAATGGATGAGATGCACAAAGCAGGACTACGCTGTTTGCATATCGGAGCTGAATCCGCAAACCAGAGGATTTTAGATGATGTATACCATAAGGGTATAACTTTAGTAGATATTCACAGAACTGTTAACCTGGCTAAAAGCCACAATATCCGCACGATGTGTTTTTTTATGCTTGGCGCACCCACAGAAACAGAGCAAGAGATCAAACAGACGATCAAATTTGCCCGTCGACTTCCTTTAGATGAGGCAGTATTCAATATTACTTCTCCTCTGCCCGGAACCTATCTTTATAATCTCACGAAAGAATTTGGCTATACATTTAGCTCTAATTGGTCAGATTTTAATTATTACTCAAAGCGGTCGTATAATGATAGTGCATTAAGTTTTCGCAAGCTCAAATATCTTCAACTAATCGCTCTGATTGTTTTTTATTTGCGTTTCTATCGCCTAAAATATATTTTCAGACACTTTAGCTCTTTTCAGGGTATGCGTAAGTTAGCACGGAAGATAAAAAGATTTTTTTAAAGATGAAAATATTATTTATTAATCCTACCTTAGGAGGAGATTATAGCGCCTTGGATATTGCTATTACAACTTTATCTACGTATATAAATGAAAGGACAAAACATAAAGCCAGAATCTGCGACTTGACCTTTCATCGTAAGAATTGGCGCTCATATTTATATAAACATATTGAAGATTTTAAACCTGGTTTCATCGGTATTTCTTGCACTACATTGTATATGCCTTATGTAAAGGAAATAATCGCTCAAATAAAATCCTATTTTGATATTCCTGTAGTCCTCGGCGGATACCATCCTTCTATTCATCCTGAGGAGAGTTTGAAGATAAAGGGGGTAGACTTTGTATGTATCGGAGACGGTGAATTTACTTTAACCAAATTATTGGATAGCTTGGAAAATAAGTTGGACATCAATGGCATAGAAGGCTTGTATTTTAAACGCAACGGCAAAATTATAAGAAATCCCGCAGGAAGGTTTATTGAAGATATCAACAGCCTTCCTATGCCGGATTGGGGCCTCTGGGAAGATTTAGATAAATATTTTTATTTTTTGGGCATGCTTTATATTATTGGCACAAGAGGTTGTCCTTACCGCTGTAGTTATTGTGATGCTATAGGGATATCCGATGTGGTGGAGGGTAAGTATTATCGTGTAATTGAACCAAAAAGATATGCTCAAGAGATTGCCTGGCAATGGAAAAAGTATGGAAACAGGAACTTGCGTTTAGCCCAGTTATTCGACCAGGTTTTTACAATGGATGTAAACTGGTTGGATAAATTTTGCAGTGAATATGTTAGGCTTGGGTTTTCTCGAGAATTAAAGTTTAGCGTGTTTTCCCGTATAGACCACTTAGACGAACCCAAGATTAAGCTCTTAAGCGGCTCTGGTTGTGCGCTGCTTAGGGTGGGGGTTGAATCCGGGGATGAATTTATCCGAAATAAAATTTATGGCAAGAATATCTCTAATGAAAAGATAAGGCATATTTTTGCTTTGTGCCGAAAATATAAGATCGGCCTTACTGCTTTTTATATGTTGGGTGGTCCTGCAGAGACCAGGCAAACGATAAATAGAACTATAAGGTTTGCCCGGGAATTAAAAGGCAGCCGTTCCGCGTTTTTTATTTATAAGCCCTTTACCAAGGCAAGCATCCAGCAGGTTGCTGAACATGGCGGTAGGATAAATCAAGGCCTATGGGAGAAAGCAGATAATATTACCTTTGATGCTGTGGTAGAGTTAAAAGATATCACTCCTAAACAGATAGAATATTTACAGAAGAAGGCATATCTTCTTACATTTGGCAGGCGGCTACTTAATATGCTCATAAAACAAAACTTGAAATATTTTTTGCGGATATTTGTTTATCTTGCCAAGGGATTATTTTATGGCTTGGATATAAGGTATTTACTGATTTATTATCATATCTATGCTTATGATAATGTGGATAAATAGATTGAAATGAATAAATCCATAGTAATCATTCCTACATATAATGAAATTGATAACATCGAAGATTTGATAAGGCAAATTTTAAATTTGAACCGAGAATTGGATATTCTGGTTATTGACGATAATTCTCCGGATGGCACGGGTAGATTGCTAGATAACCTCTCAGGTAGGTTTGGTGAACTTAAACTAATACACCGGCATAAAAAGATGGGTTTAGGCAGCGCCTATATGAAAGGTTTTGAACACGTGTTATGCAACGGATACGAATATATTATATGTATGGACGGAGACCTTTCGCATAACCCTGCATATATAAATCATTTTTTAGATAAGATTAAAGATTGCGATTTAGTCCTGGGGTCGCGTTTTTTAAACGGTATACATATTATCAATTGGTCTTTTTTTAGATTATTTTTAAGCCTCTCGGCCATTAAATATGTAAAATTAATTACGGGGATTAGCTTTAGCGACCCCCAGGGTGGATTCAGGTGTTTTAGAAGGCAGGTCATCCAGCGCATTGTCGCTGATGGCATAATCTCTAAGGGTTATCTTTTTCAAACCGAACTCCTCTACCGCACATATAAGATGGGTTGGAAGATAGAGGAGGTACCTATTTTTTTCATTGACAGGAGATTAGGTAAATCAAAGTTATCTCTGGGGATTATATTGGAGGCATTATTTAAAATATTAATCGTTAGATTTAAATTTAGGAACCTTAAAAAATAATATTAGCTATGTCCAAGAAAGAGTTTACTATCTTAGGCTTACTCATAATCTTACTTCTGTGTCTACGTGTTTCTATTATACTTTTCTCATCTGACAATATTTATTTTATTGATGACGATGAACTACCCCGCGGCGCCTTGACCAAGGAAATCATTCAAGGTCCGATGCTACCTTTGTTTGACTATCTGGAGGCAGATGCAGAAATATACGAAGGAGGGAGGCTCTTAACACCTATATCTACAGTTCCTTTTTTCCTTGTCTTTGGTGATTCTTATTTCTCGCTTAAATTAGTCGCTATCTTTTATTCTCTAGTTACGCTTATCTTCTGGTATATCTTACTCCTCAGGTTCTTTAACTCAAGGATTGCTTTATTCTGGAGTCTGTTATTTATCCTCTCAACACCATTTTATACTATAGCTTCTTTATTTACCCGGGGTGCCCATGCCGAGTATCTCTTCTTTACTGCCTTATTTTTTATCTTCTTCTTTAAGATATTTTTTCAAGATGGCCTGGAAAAAGCCAAGAATAAAACCTGGCTCTTATTTGGCCTCTTAAGCGGCCTAAGCTTCTGGATTATCCAAAACAATGCCTTAATTCTAGCAGTCTGTTTTTTCCTCTTCTTTATCAGTGATACCAGATTCTTCTTCAAAAAGCCATTCCTGATTTATGCCTTATCCTTCTTAGTCGGTTATTCTCCTGGCATATACCATTTTATAACGAGGCATTGGCAGTATGAAGCCGTCCCTCGCAGTATACTTACTCTTTGCCTAAGAGGAGAAAGGATTACCTACTGGCTACCCAAATTAACTAAACTGCTTTTCGTACACTTACCCCAATCCTTTATGTTTAAATACAGCGCTCTTTCTTATTTCTATTACTTTGTCTTTCTCGCCTCTCTTTGCTACTTCCTCTGGCTTAACCGTAAAACACTCTTACAGCTGACTAAATTCATACTTACCCCCCTTACCTTAAAAAAAGTAGAAATTAAACCGCAAAGTATTTCTAAAGAATTACCCTTCTTGCTTTATTTTTTATTCTATCTTTTTATCTATAGTATTGGTAGCTTTTCTATCGATGAGGATATGGGATTTTTACGTTATAGATACCTTTCGATCATTTACCCCTTTATCTTTGTGCTCATCTCACTTTTCTTAAACAAACTATGGCTGTGGCAGAAGAAAAAGATTGCCCTAATTTTTATCTGTCTTTTTACTTTCTTAGGTCTATACGCTAATATTAATCTCGTTTCCTTTAAGAATTTTGGTGAGCCATTAAAAGAAAAGGGTTATTCTTACTATGAGTTGGGAACCCTGGTCTCTGGGGAACGCTCAGTAAAGGGTTTAGAGGTGGTCTTAGGGCATTTACGCTGGATTAACCCCAAACATGCTCCGGATTTCTTTATGGGGGTGGGTGCGGGTATGGGTTTTTTAAATAAACCAGTAACTGCAGGTGTGAGTAGGATTTCAGCCCTGTTTAGTAAAATACCCCCTGCGTACCAGGTTTATCTTTATAGAGGCTTAGGTAGAGAATTGCCTGATCCATCGTTGCTCACTATGAAAGTATTTGCAGAGATTAATACCCTTATAATAGATAATAAATATAAGCAAAGTTTTTATGAGGGGGTAGGCGAGGGATTGGCTGATATTGAAGAACAAAAGCGCAACACCTTTATCCAAAATACTATTGATAAAAAATATTGGCCTTTTGTCACCTTAGGCCTAAACAGCTCACAAAAATAACATTTTGCTATGCCCACAAAAAATCTTATTATCTTAAGCTTACTCATAATCTTGCTTCTGTGCCTGCGCCTTTCCATCATCCTTTTCTCCTTTGATAATATTTATCCTGGCACCGATGACTTATCCCGAGGGACCCTGGCGAAGGAAATAATTGCTGGCCGCCTTACACTACCCTTATTTGATTATTTAGAGCCAGCGGAATATGAAGGCGGCTGGTTTATTTCGCCTATTTCCGCAGTCCCTTTTTTCCTTATCTTTGGCGATTCTTATTTTTCTTTGAAATTAGTGGCGGTCTTTTATTCTATCATTACCTTTATCTTCTGGTATATCTTACTCATCAGATTCTTTAATCCAAGGATCGCCTTATTCTGGAGTTTATTATTTATCCTTTCCCCGCCATTTTATACTATAATTTCTTTGATTTTCTGGGGTAAGCATACTGAGTATTATTTCTTTACTGCCTTATTCTTTATCTTTTTCTTTAAGATATTCTTTCAAGATGGCCTACAAAAGACCAAAGCGAGAACCTGGATAATCTTTGGCCTTTTAAGCGGATTAAGTTTCTGGATTATCCAGAGTAATGCTATTGTTCTGGTAACATGTTTTTTGATTTTCTTTATAACCGATACAAAATTCTTCTTTAAAAAGCCGTTCCTGATCTATACCTTATCTTTTTTAGTCGGTTATTCTCCCGAGATATACCATTTCTTTACCCGGCATTGGCAGTATGAAGCCTATTGTTTTAATATACTTACCTATTATCCCATAGGAGAAGAGTTTACCCGCTGGCTACCCAAATTAAGTAAACTACTCTTTATACACCTACCCCAATCCTTTATGTTTAAATATGGCATTATCTCATATTTCTATTATCTCTTCTTTCTAATCTCTTTTTTCTATCTTCTCTGGCTCAATCGTAAAACCCTCCTTAAAATAATCAGATTCCTCTTAACCCCGATTACCTTAAAAAAAGTGCAGATTAGGCCTCAAGATATCTCTTCTGAATTACCTTTCTTGTTTTATTTTTTGGCTTATCTTCTTATCTATACCATAGGCGGTTATTCGGTCTGGGAATGGGCTGAAGGCCTCAATCGTTATATTTACTTCTCAATTATTTATCCAGTTGTCTTCCTTATCATCGCTTTTTTCTTAAACCGATTATGGGAATTGCATAAGAAAAAGATAGCCATAGTGTTTATCTGTTTTTTTGCGCTCCTAGGTTTATATGCCAATATTAATCTCATTTCCTTTAGGAATTTTGGTGGGCCATTAAAAGAAAAGGGTTATTCTTCTTATTATGAATTAGGATGTATGATTTCCGAGCCACGCACAATAAAGGGAGTAGAGGTAGTATTAGGGCATTTACGCTGGATTAATCCCCAATATGCACCGGATTTTTTTATGGGTATAGGCACGGGTATGGGTTATTTGAATAAAACTGTAACTTACGGCGTTGCTGAGATCTTAGCTCTATTTAGCAAAATACCCCAAAAGTACCAGATTTATCTTTATCAAGGCTGGGGTAGAGGGTTAGGGCCAAACGAATTATTTTTAAATAATCCTACAGCTACAACAAAGACATTTGCGCAGATCAATGTTGCTATAGACGATAAATATAAGCAAAGTTTTTATAGGGGGATAGGAGAGGGGTTGGGGTTGGTTGATATCGATGAACAAAAGCGAAGCGCCTTTATCCTAAATACCATTGATAAGAAATATTGGCCTTGGGTAATGTCAGGCCTAAAAGATGCAAAAAGATAATCATATGTCCCTAAAAAATCTTATCATCTTAGGCTTACTCATCGTTTTGCTTCTGTGCCTGCGCCTTCCCATCATCCTTTTTTCCTTTAACCATATCTATTCTGACGGTGACGAATTATCCCGGGGCGCCCTGGCCAAGGAGATCATTGCCCGCCCCATGCTACCCCTATTTGACTATCTGGAGGCAGATGCGGAAATCTACGAAGGCGGCAGGCTCCTTGCGCCTATTTCCGCAGTCCCATTTTTTCTGATATTTGGCGATTCTTATTTTTCTTTGAAATTAGTCGCGGTTTTTTACTCTCTGGTTACGCTTATCCTTTGGTATATCTTACTGGTTAGGTTCTTTAACTTAAGGATTGCTCTATTCTGGAGCCTGTTATTCATACTCTCTTCGCCTTTTTATATTACGGCCTCCTTGGTTACCTGGGGTGCCCATGCGGAATATTTCTTCTTTACTGCCTTATTCTTTATCTTCTTCTTTAAGATATTCTTTCAAGATGGCCTGGAAAAAACCAAGAATAAAACCTGGCTCTTATTTGGCCTCTTAAGTGGCCTAAGCTTCTGGATTATCCAAAACAATGCCTTAGTTCTGGCAGTCTGTTTTTTGCTCTTCTTTATCAGCGATACCAAATTCTTCTTCAAAAAGCCATTCCTGGTTTACGCCTTATCCTTCTTAGTCGGTTATTCTCCTGCGATATATCATCTTCTAACGCGGCATGGGCAGTATATTATTGCCTGCGATAATATCTTCAGGCTCTACCCTCGAGAATCCCTGACCCGCTGGCTGCCAAAATTAACTAAACTGCTCTTTATCCACTTACCCCAATCCTTTATGTTCAAATACACCATTATCTCTTATTTCTATTATCTTTTCTTCCTCATCTCTCTTTTTTATTTCTTCCGGCTTAATCGTAAGACCCTATTTAAGATAACCGCGTTCCTCTTAACCCCGATTACCTTAAAAAAAGTACAAGTTAACTCTCGGGATGTTTCTCGGGAATTGCCTTTCCTGCTTTATTTCTTGTTATATCTTTTTATCTATACCATCGGTAGTCTTTGCGTCTGGGAGAGAGATGAAGGGTTCTTACGCTATAAATACCTTTCCCTTATCTATCCCACCATCTTCCTGATCATCTCGCTTTTCTTAAACCAATTGTGGCTAAAGCACCAGAAAAAGATAGCCATAGTGTTTATCTGTCTTTTTGCGCTCTTAGGTTTATCTGCTAACATTAACCTTATTTCCTTTAAGAATTTTGGTAGCCCATTAAAAGAAAAGGGTTACTCCTATTATGAGTTGGGGGATAAGATTTCAGGAGGGCGTACAATAAAAGGCCTTGATTCAGTACTAAGCCATTTACATTGGATTAACCCGCAATATGCCCCGGATTTTTTCTTAGGGGTAGGTGAAGGTATAGGTTTTCATATTTTTAAAAAGGTCGCTAACGAAGGTACTCCTAGTATCATAAAATTATTTCATAAAATACCTTTAGAATACCAAATTCATCTTTATAAAGGTTTAGGTATAGGGCTTAGTCATTCTTTGTTGACTGATGCCACTTGCACGATGCAACTAATTGATAAGATAAATGTTAATATAATTGATAATGAATATAGGCGAAGTTTTGATGAAGGAATAAGAGAAGGATTGAGTTTAAACGCCTCACAAAAATAATCTCTGATATGCCCACAAAAAATCTTATCATCTTAGGCTTACTCATCGTTTTGCTTCTGTGCCTGCGCCTCCCCATCATCCTTTTTTCCTTTGACCATATCTATTCTGACTCTGATGAATTATCTCGAGGAGCCCTGGCCAAAGAAATCATTGCTCGCCCCATGCTACCCCTATTTGACTATCTGGAGGCAGATGCGGAAATTTATGAAGGCGGTAGATTCCTTACGCCTATATCTATAGTTCCATTTTTTCTCGTATTTGGTGACTCTTATTTTTCTCTAAAATTAGTCGCGGTTTTCTATTCTCTGGTTACACTTATCTTTTGGTATATCTTACTCATCAGATTCTTTAATTCAAGGATTGCTTTAATCTGGAGCCTGTTTTTTGTCCTTTCCCCGCCATTTTATACTATTGCCTCTTTGGTTACCTGGGGTACCCATCCCGAGTATTATTTCTTTACTGCCTTATTCTTTATCTTCTTCTTTAAGATATTCTTTCAAGACGGCCTAGAAAAGACTAAAGCCAGGACCTGGGTATTATTCGGTCTTTTAAGCGGTCTAAGCTTCTGGATTATCCAGAGTAATGCCATTGTTCTGGTAACATGTTTTTTGATTTTCTTTATAACCGATACAAGATTTTTCTTTAAAAAACCCTTTCTGATTTATGCCTTATCTTCTTTAGTAAGTTATTCTCCTGGTATATATCATTTTTTTAGCCGACATTGGCAGTACGCTGTTAGTTGGTCCGGCATACTTCGTTTTTACTCCATAGGAGGGATTGCCCATTGGTTACCTAAATTAAGTAAACTACTTTTAGTGCATCTGCCCCAATCTTTTATGTTCAAATACACCGCACTTTCTTACTTCTATTATCTAGTTTTTTTAATTTCTCTTTTCTATTTCCTTTGGCTTAATCGTAAGACACTTTTTCAGATAATTATGTTCTTATTAACCCCAGTTACTTTAAAAAAAGTGCAACTGAGGTCTCAGAGTATCTCTTGGGAATTACCTTTCTTACTTTATTTTTTATTATATCTTTTTATCTATACCATAGGCGGTCTTTCAGTCTGGGAAAGAGGCGAAGGTTATTTGGATTATAGATACACCTCGATTATTTATCCAGTTGTTTTTCTTATTATTGCCTTTTTCTTAAACCAATTATGGGAATTACACAGGAAAAAGATAGCCATAGTAGTTATCTGTCTTTTTGTGCTCTTAGGTTTATACGCCAATATTAATCTCATCTCCTTTAAGCATTTCACTCAACCATCAAAAGAAAAGGGCTATTCTTACTATGAATTGGGAGCACTGGTTTCCGGGGAACGTTCGGTAAAGGGTATGGATGCAGTATTAGGCCATTTACGCTGGATTAATCCTCAATATGCACCGGATTTTTTTATGGGCGTAGGTAGTGGTATGGCTTTTTTTGATAAAGCCGTAAATGAAGACACCAATAAAATCATAAATCTATTTCATAAAATATCCCCAAAATACCAGGTCTATTTTTATAAAGGGTGGGGCACGGGATTAGCCAATTCATTGTTATTAGACAATCTTACAGTTGCGCTGAAGCGATTTAAGGAGATCGATGTTAATATAATAGAGGAAAAATATAAACAAAATTTTTATGAAGGAGTAGGGAAGGGGTTAATTGAGGTAGTTGAAAAAAAGCGAACTCAATTTATCCTAACTACCATTGATAAGGAATATTTGCCTTTTGTAACCTTAGGCTTAAAAAGTAAAAAAAGATAATTTAAAGATGTCCCAAAAAACTCTTACCATCTTAGGTTTATGCATAATCTTGCTTACGGCTTTACGCATTCCTATCATCCTTTCGTCAGCTCATAATAATATTTATTCTGAGCCTAGCGATGAACTACCCCACGGCGCCCTGGCCAAGGAAATCATTGCTGGCCCCATGCTACCCCTGTTTGACTATACGGAGGCAAATGCGGAAATCTACGAGGGCGGCAGGCTCCTGGTGCCTATTTCCGCAGTTCCTTTTTTTCTTATCTTTGGCGACTCTTTTTTTTCTTTGAAATTAGTCGCTGTTTTCTATTCTCTAGTTACGCTTATCTTCTGGTACATCTTACTGCTTAGGTTCTTTAACTTAAGAGTGGCTTTGTTCTGGAGTTTGCTTTTTATCCTTTCCTCGCCATTTTATATCCAGGTCTCCTTAGTAACTTGGGGTACCCATGCTGAGTATCTTTTCTTTACTGCCTTATTCTTTATCCTATTCTTTAAGATATTCTTTCAAGAACGCCTACAAAAGACTAGAGCGAGGACATGGATACTATTCGGTATTTTAAGCGGATTAAGCTTCTGGATTACCCAGAGTATTACCCTGGTTTTGGCAGTATGCTTTTTTCTCTTCTTTATCAGCGATACCAGATTCTTCTTTAAAAAGCCATTCTTGGTCTATGCATTATCTTTCTTAGTAGGTTATTCTCCCGGCATATATCATTTCCTCACCCGGCACTGGCAGTATGAATCCGCTTGTCGCAGTATACTTACTCTTTGTCTAATAGGAGAAAGGATTGTCAACTGGCTACCCAAGTTCATTAAACTACTTTTCATACACCTACCCCAATCTTTTATGTTCAAACCCGCTATTCTTTCTTATCTCTATTATCTTGTTTTTTTAATCTCTCTTTTCTATTTCCTCTGGCTTAATCGTAAAACCCTCCTTAAGATAATCAGATTCTTCTTAACCCCGATTACCTTAAAAAAAGTGCAGATTAATTCTCAGGATGTTTCTCGGGAATTACCTTTCCTGCTTTATTTTTTATTCTATCTTGTTATCTATACTATAGGCGGTTTTTCTATCTGGGAAAATATGGTATTTCTGCGTTATAGATACCTCTTGATCGTTTATCCATTTATTTTTGTAATCATTTCATTTTTCTTAAATAAATTGTGGCAATGGCAGAAGAAAAAGATAGCTATAGTCCTGATCTGTCTTTTTTCTTTCTTAGGTCTATACGCTAATATCGGTCTTATCTCTTTTAGGGATTTTGCTAGTCCCCTAAAAGAAAAAGGTTATTCGTATTATGAATTGGGAACCTGTGTTTCTGGGGGACGTACGCTAAGAGGCCTCGAGGCAGTATTAGGGCATCTGCGCTGGATTAATCCGCAATATGCCCCGGATTTTTTTCGGGGCGTGGGTAGCGGCGTGTGTTTTTTGAGTAAGACCGTGAATCGAGATATCCGTAACATCCTAAATTTATTTCACAAGATACCTCTAGAATACCAGGCTTATCTTTATCAGGGCTGGGGCAGGGGGTTAGGGCCAAACGAACTATTCTTAAATAATCCTACAGCTACAACAAAGACATTTGCTGACATCGATGCTGCTATAGATAATAAATATAAACAAAGTTTTTATGTGGGGGTAGGGGAGGGGTTGGCTGATATTGCCGAAGAAAAGCGCAACACCTTTATCCAAAATACCATTGATAAAAAATATTGGCCCTGGGTCACGTCAGGCCTAAAAAATGCGAAAAAATAACCTCTTCATTCTTATCCTCGGGATTTTTCTGCTCAGCCGCCTGATCATTCTCTTGACCTGCATTGATTCTATCATCTTTTATGAGGAGCGTCATCAGGGAGCGATAGTTAAGGAGATTATGGAAGGCCCCAAGCTCTCTCTACTTGAATACCCATTATGTCCCTATGAGGGAGGCTCGGTGCTTGCCGCTATTGTTACCGTGCCCTTGTTTAGCCTTTTCGGCCAGAACATGTTTGCCCTAAAATTGACCCCGCTTTTATTTTCTGCTCTTACCCTGGCGATATTATTTTTATTCGCTCAAAAGTATTTTAATAGAAGGGTAGCGGTCATTACCGGATTACTCTTTCTTTTTCCTATACCTATCTGGATTAGCAATACCTTGTGTAATTTAGGTTCTCACGGCGAGAATATCCTTTTTACGATTATTGCGGTATTTTTATTATATGAGATAATCTTTAGTCATAAGAATCATTCTTTTTATTATTTCTGTTTAGGATTTATCTGCGGCCTGGGCACTTATTGGACGTATACCTTTTTAGTAACATTAATTACCATATTTTTGATTTGGTGTTTACATGATAAGAAAATATTTTTCAGGAAAGGATTTTTTGTCTTCTGGTTAGGATTTCTGCTGTGGATGATACCCTGGTTTTACTATAATCTGGCCAGTGGATTTAATGGGATTGAGTTTATCTTTTCAAGATTTTATAAACAAAACTATTATAGCCTAGACACTTGGTTAGAGACAATTGCGCGTTTTTCTAGAAATCTCTGGTTTTCCGGGATGTTTAAGCTGGAAAATATAAATCATTATGTCCATAATCTTTTAGGCCATATATATCTTTTAATTTATTGGTTAAGTTTTCTCTTTATTTTTAAGTCATATAAATATTCCCTGAAAAAGATTATTCTGGCAAAAGAATCATTTGTATTTATCTTTCCTGCCTTATTGATTATAATAGCTACATTATATAAGGTAGATTCGAAGAATAGCGCTGAATTTATAAACTGGAGGTATTTTGTCGGGCTTTTTCCTATCGTCTTCTTAACTATTGCCATAGCCATGGATAGGATTTTTTTAAAATCACGTGTTTTAAAATATGGTTCCCTAGCCTTCTTCTCGGTATTTTTTATCACGGCAATAGTAAATTATTCACGGTGTGTATCGCCTAGAGATTTCGGCAGCGGATTTAAGAAGCCCGGATATGCCTATAAATTCTTATCGTATTCTTTTGTACTCAAATATCCGCACAATTTCTATAAGATACTGGATAATATAACTAGGGTAGGGGTGCCGCAAATGTATGAGGTTCTTACCCAGATACCGATGCTAGAGCTTTCCGATATTAGATACCCTGTAGATATCCGCGAATACATAAAGTTATCTTTGCGTTTAGAGGATAGATACAGACCATTTTTTTATAAACTTCTCATTCGGGGATTATATTTTACCTCAAAACTCAACTTAAAAGAGCTCGTAGGGCAGGTGGATAACCTTGCAGTTTATGTAGATGGAGTATATCGGCCTTACCTCTACGAAGGCGTAGGGGCTTTACTCGTTGAGCGTTATCCTAAAGACACAACCATACATAAAGAGGCAGCTTTTTATATAACGCAGAAATATCGGCCATATTATTATCGGGGTTTAAGCGACCAGTTTATTTATCTAGACGCCAAATCAAATAGTGAGTATGGCCTCTGGTATAAAATTAATCTGGGTTGGCTTCCCGAAGGATATAAGCCATTATATCTAGAAGGCATGGGTGAAGCTCTATCTAAGAAAGGCATCTGTGATATCGTAGATAGGCTTTTCCCTGATGAAGATTATGCTGCCCCGGTTTATAATTTTATAGACAGCCTCAATCCAGAAGATAAAATATATGTCTTGGAGGGCATAGGCAAGAATTTTTCTTATTTCATAAGGCCTGATAATGAAAGAGAAATAAATCAGTTTATCAATAACCTAAAGACCGAAGCGGATAGGCGATATGTCCGTAAGACGCTGCTGAATAATTTAAACAGCCAATGATCAAAGCAATAAAAACCATTTTTGAATACCGGCAACTGATTTTTGCCTTGATGGTAAGAGGATTTAAGGAAAAATATAAAAATTCTTTTCTAGGTATATTCTGGTCGCTCTTAAATCCATTATTAAATGTTTTGATTTTTGCCTTTATCTTTACGGTAATTATAAAGATAGGCATTAAAAACTATCCTCTCTATTTGCTCTGCACAATATTCCCTTGGAATTTTTTTCATACTGCCTTAACCAATAGCGTAGTTTCTATCTTAGAAGACGTCTATTTTGTCAAGAATACATCTTTTCCTAACGAGGCAATACCGTTAGCCGTAGTAATTGTAAACTTCATAAATTTTCTGATAGATTTATTAATCCTATTTTGTATTTTACTTTTATTGGGGAAAAGCATTAATGCGCTCTGGCTTTACGTTCCTTTCTTATTAATTATAGAGTTTTTTTTGGTTCTTGGATTATCTGTATTATCTGCGGGATTATATGTCATATTTAGAGACTTAAATTTTATTTTGAATTTGATTTTAAGACTATTTTTTTATTTCATTCCTGTAATTTATACTATTGAATTCGTCCCCAGGAACTTACGCTTTATTTACCAACTAAACCCATTGGCAGTAATAATTGATGGCTTTGCAAAAGTCCTTTTCTACGGGGTTGCCCCGGACCTTAAATGGACCATATTTGCATTTTTAGAAGTTATCGTAATTTTTCTTATTTCTTTTAAGATATTCCAAAGGATTAAAAAAATTATACCCGAACGGCTATAAAGATGGATAGGATTACAGTAAGAGTAGAAAATTTAAATAAAAGATTCCGGGTTTTTCATGAGCCGCCATTGACTTTCCAGAAGGCGCTCTATAATCTTTTGAGGGGCCCAAAAAATTGGAAGCAACTTTGGGCTTTAAGAGATATAAATTTTTCCTTAACTAAATCTGAATCAGTGGGTTTGATCGGGCCAAATGCCTCTGGTAAAACAACCCTCTTGCGAATAATCGCAAGTATATATACTCCCACAAGCGGCAGAGTATATGTTGATGGTAAGATTGCTGCGTTTTTAGAGTTAGGTTACGGCTTCCATATGGAATTTACCGGCATAGAGAATCTGTATCTGTATGGGGCGGTGTTCGGCCTATCTCGTTGCCAGATAAAAGAGAAGATACCGCTCGTAAGAGAGTTTTCAGGATTAAATGATTTTCTCGATGTTCCTTTAAGGCAATATTCAATTGGCATGAGAATGAGATTGGCATTTGCCTTGGCCATGAATATAAATCCTGATATATTGCTCATTGATGAAGCATTGGCAGTCGGCGATTTATCTTTTAAAGAGAAATGTATTAGAAAAATAAATGAATTAAAGAAAGAAGGTAAAACCTTGCTTTTGGTTTCCCAGTATATGGATGAGATTGAGAGGCTTTGCGATAGGGCGATTCTCTTGGATAAAGGCGAAATTATGGCTATGGGCTCAGCCAAGGATGTTATTAGTGAGTATAAAAGACGATACAAAATATGAAGGTAGGATGCGCATCGGGATTGATCTAAGGTCATTGCAGACGGCAAGCCAGAATCGGGGCATAGGCACATATACTCGCTGCCTTATAAAAAGCCTGCTTTCTACAGACAAGGATAATGAATATGTATTTTTTGTTTTCAAGAATATGCCGTTACCCTCTTTATTAAAAGGAGGGGCATTGAAGGATATAAGAGTAAGAGAAATTATTCAGAGAATAAAATATTTAGTCTGGTTGCCCGGGCAGATAGGTTTGCCTAACATAATAAAGGAGGAGAGATTAGACATCTTCCATTCTTTTGAACATATGGTTCCGGTATTTTCTTCAGTCAAGAAAATAATAACTGTGCATGACTTTATCTATAATGACTACGAGGTATATAAGAAAATAAATGGCCTCTTGCGTAATATATTTTTTTATTTAAGGGATAAAAGTTTAAAGTATGCGGATAAAATAATAGCCGTTTCCGAATATACTAAAAGAAAAATTATGGATTTATTGAAAATAAAAGAGGATAAGATAAAAGTAATATATGAAGCGGCAGGCGAGACTTTTGTTCCATTGATGGATAATGTATCATTTTTGGAATTAAAAAAGAAATATAATATTTGGAAAGATTTTTTGCTTTACGTAGGCGTAATCGACCATCACAAAAATATCCACGGTCTTATAAAGGCATTTAGCCAGGTAGGATTTAAGGAGATAGATTTAGTTTTAGTCGGCCCAGAAATAAACGATGATAAGGGGTATTTTAAATCTATAAAGATCCTCATCGAAAAATTTAAACTTAAAAACCGAGTCCATATTTTAGTTTATGTCCCGCAGGAGGACTTAGTGGCTCTTTATAATATGGCAAAGGCAGTTATTTCTGTTTCTTTTTACGATGGGTTTGGCCTGCCTATCTTGGAGGCAATGGCTTGCGGCAAACCAGTGATTGCCTCAGGCAATACCTCAATGAGAGAAATTGTTGATTCGTCTGGCATCTTGGTTAATCCTTATAGCCTTGAAGAGATTATATATGCCATTGAGAACTTACTGTCTGACGAAGAGTTAAGAAATCTCCTCTCCCGGAAAGCGCTCCTGCGCGCAAGAGAATTCAGCTGGGAGAAGGCCGCAAGAGAAACGCTTTTGTTATATGAGGATTTATTAAGATAAACAGATGCGCATAGGAATTGATGTAATTTCGCTACAGAATAATAGTCAAAATCGAGGCATAGGCACATTCACCCGCTGCCTTATAAAAAACATATTAACTATAGACAGAGAAAACGAATATGTATTTTTTGTTTTCGGCAATAGGCCGCTTCCGTCTCTTTTAAGAGAAGAAATTTTTAAAGATATAAAAATAAGAAAGGTTACCTCTATAACAAAACGCTTTTCCTGGTTATCTGGGCAGTTCTTTTTTCCTCCGGCAATAAAAGAAGAAAGATTAGACATCTTTCACTCGCCGGAATATATCCTTCCCGCATTATCGAAATCAAAAAAGATAATCACCGTCCATGATTTTATCAATAGCGACTATAAGATATATAGGAAAAGGAGTAGCTTTATCAGAAGAATATACTTTTATCTGAAGAATGAGACACTTAAACGCGCCGATAAGATAATTGCCGCCTCTGAATATACTAAAAGTAAGATAATGGAACTGGTGGGGATAGACGAAGGCAGGATAAAAGTAATTTATTATGGAGTAGATGAAATTTTCATCCCCTTGAATGACAATACACTATTCTCTAAATTAAGAAATAAATATGGAATTAAGGGGGATTTTTTGTTTTTTGCCGGAGTAATTGACCATCACAAAAATATCCATGGACTTATTAAAGCCTTCAGTCGCGTGAGATTTAAAGATATCGGACTTGTTCTGGTAGGAGCAAAATCTTATGATGTAAAATATGTTAGGTCTATAAAGGCACTTATCGAACGCTTGGGAATTAAAGATAGAGTGTATATCTTGGGTTATATTCCACCAGGGGAAGACTTGGTTGGTCTTTATAATATGGCAAAGATGGTTATTTCGGTTTCTTTCTATGAAGGATTTGGGCTTCCTATCTTGGAAGCGATGTCTTGCGGGACTCCAGTAATTGCTGCAAAAAATACCTCAATGAGAGAAATTGTAGATTCCTCTGGAATTCTCATAGATCCCTACAATATCGAAGAAATAACCCATGCCATTGATAATTTATTATCCGATGAAGAATTAAGAAATACTTTATCGAAAAAAGGGCGGGGGCGTGCAAAGGAATTTAGTTGGAAAAAAACTGCCATAGAGACAACCTCTTTATATAAAGATTTATTGAGATAGGCATATGGATATAAGCATTATTATCTTGAATTGGAATGGGTTGGAATTTTTGGAACAGTCTATTCCGTCTATAATAAGCGCTGTTGATGTTTACGACAATAATTGCGAAGTTATAGTTGTTGATAGCGGGAGTTCCGATCAAAGCATAGATTATGTTAATTCTAACTTTCCTAAAATACGCGTTATATCCTTAAATGAAAATTTGGCTTTTACTAAGGCGATGAATATAGGGATTAAAGAAGCCAAGCGTCCATTAGTTATATGCTTGAATAATGATATTATCGTAGATAAAGGTTTTATTGCTCCTCTCGTAAGCCATTTTTCCGATGACAAAAATCTTTTTGCGGTAGCAAGTAAGATGCTGCTCTGGGATAAAAATACTCTTAACTTTGGCAGGACGGCGGGTAGTTTTCGCTACGGTTTTTTTACCAAAAGGATATTCGACTCAGCCACGGCGGCATATACATTGTATGCCTGTGCCGGAGGGCTCGCGGTTGATAAGGACAAATTCTGGGAATTAGGGGGATTCGACGAGGATATGATAATATACTGGGAAGACTTAGATTTATGTTACCGCGCTTGGAAACAGGGATGGAAGACTATCTACGAGCCCAGAAGCATTATCTATCATAAATTCCATGGTACTTATGCTAAAAAGTGCGGCGAAAATGGCATCGGAAAAATAAGCGGAGAAAATTATCTTTTATTTGTTCTAAAAAATATACACGACAGAACGCTTTTTTATCCACAGCTATTTCTTTTGCCTGTTTTAATCTTAGCAGCTGTATTAGCAGGTAAGTCTCATTTTGCTATAGGACTTTTGCGGTCTTTAAGAAGATGGCCTCTATTTTTTAAAAAGCGCTGTCTGGAAAAAAAGAAAGCCATTTTCTCCGATAAACAGGTATTTTGGTTTTCTGGTCAATGAATAAAATAAAAGTTTTACATGTCGGTAAATATTATTATCCCTATAGGGGCGGGCTGGAATCGGGTCTCTATACTTTCATTAATGAATTAAAGGATAAATTAGAAATTCAAATATTAGTTTCAAATACCAAATGCAAAACAGTTATAGAAAAAGACAGCAATTTGACCATAATTCGTTTAGCAAATTTTGGTAAGATATTCTCCCAGCCAATTACCCCTACGCTTTTTTTCTGGATAAAGCGCCTTAAGGCGGATATAGTCCACCTTCATCTTCCTAACCCCTTGGCAATGGTTTTTTATTTGATTATTCGTCCTCCTGGCAAATTGCTCATCTCATACCACGCAGACATAGTAAAACAAAAAATAGCAATGATATTCTTAAAACCTTTATTAATAAGACTGTTGCAGAAAGCAGATGCTATTGTTGTATCTTCAAATAATTTAATTATTCTCTCGCCGATGCTGAAGGAATTTCGTGCAAAATGCCATATCATACCTTACGGGATCGATATAAATAAATTCGAAGCTACACCATGGATTCAAGAAGAATCGGGAAAAATTAAAAGTACTATTAATAAACCAATACTTTTGTTTGTGGGAAGGTTAGTATATTACAAGGGATTGAAATATTTAATCAGGGCAATGAAAAATATAAATGCAAAACTCATAATTATTGGCGATGGGCCATTGAGATTTAAACTAAGGATATGGGCAAAACTTTTAGGAGTTAATCATAAAATATTATGGCTGGGAGAGGTCTCAGAAAAGATGTTGCCGGTTTATTATCATACTTGCGATTTATTTGTGCTGCCTTCTTGTTATAACAGTGAGAGTTTTGGCATTGTGCAACTTGAGGCATTCGCCTGTAGAAAGCCGGTAGTTAGCACGGCTCTTCCCACAGGCGTAACTTTTGTAAATCTTAATGACCAGACAGGTTTAAGCGTGGCGCCGCGTAATTATCGAGCATTGGCCGATGCGATTAATCGGCTTTTAGAATCGCCCCAACTTTGTAAAATTTATGGCCAGAATGGCAGGGAGAGAGTGGAAAAAGAATTTAATAAAGAGAAGATAGCGCAGAAACTATTAAAGGTATGCGAGGGAATATTATAAAACTGCCAGAATGAAGACCGTCTTTTTATTTACCATGGCTTTTACTCTATCATTTATATTTACGCCTTTGGTGCGCCGGATTTGTTTAAGATTTGGGTTTCTGGAGCTGCCCACCCTGCGAAAGATACATACACAGGCAATGCCCAACCTGGGAGGTATTGCCGTTATACTTTCATTTATAATGACGCTCATAGCTGCCCTTTTACTAGACCGAGAATTTACAAATCTTTTTTCTTCCAAGATTATAGGATTATCACTGGGAGTTTTGTTTCTTACCTTATTAGGCCTTTTAGATGATATCCATGGGATAGAACCGCTGGCTAAACTTTCCGCCCAGGTTATTATTGCGTGGGGTTTATTCTATTTTGGGTTTCGCATTAAATTGTTAACTAATCCTTTTAGCGGGGAAGAAATGAGGCTGCCTATTTTGATTAGCATGCCCCTGACTATTTTTTGGATTGTAGGAATGATTAATGCGCTAAATCTTATCGACGGTTTAGACGGGCTTGCTGCAGGTATTGTCTCTATTGCGGGAATTTGCCTTTTGTTTGTGGGTTTATACATAGCAACGCCGGTTACGGTTATTTTATTTAGCATCTTATCCGGTAGCGCGCTAGGTTTTTTATATTATAATTTTCCGCCTGCAAAAATCTTTTTAGGTGATACGGGAAGTATGTTTTTAGGCTTAATGGTGGCAGTTGTGGCATTGGTAGGATTGCAATATAAGATAGTTACGGCGGTTGCCTTACTTATCCCTATCTGTACCTTAGCCGTTCCTATTTATGATACTATTCTGGCGATACGGCGAAGGTTATTAAAAAAGGGTTCGATATTTATTGCCGATAAGAAACATCTGCACCATTATTTTTTAGAATCGGGTTTAACGCAGAGACAGGTAGTCATTGCCTTTTATCTTGCCACGCTGTATTTTGGAATGATTGCCTTTTTGTTTCTCATTATCCCTAACCAGTATGCGCTTCTGCTTTTGTTTCTTTTAGGCGCAGGGTTATTTTTTGGAATAAAGACGCCCATTTTTATTAAGGGCGCGATAAGAAGGAAAAACCGCGGGAACACTTCTTAGATAGGTTCCGGAAACGGTCCTTGATGGCGTAAAGAAACGCCACTAGAAGTTTAAGATATAAGATATTGACAGATTTAAAAATTTGTGCAAAAATAAATAAGAAAATATTATATCTATAAATGAATAAAAGGTGAATTATGCTAGGCGAAATGGGTCTTTTCGATTATCTTCAAATTATACGTAAAAGAAGAACGGTTATCTCTATTGTCTTTTTTACGATAGCCATTTTTAGCTTTATTTATTTGAAATCAATGCCCATAGTTTATGAAGCCGTAGCGACGGTTAAAGTCTCGGAGCGCAAGACCTTAGGCGGTCTGTTAACCGAATGGATTACCACCACCCCCGGAGACCCGATGGCTTCTCAGGCAAGAGTGGCAAAAGGCTATCCGGTGATTGAGAGGGCAGTAAAAAAAATAGGCCTGGTTACTAAAGATATGCAACCACAGGAGATTTCCGATATTGTTTCTGGTATCCAAGGCGGCATTTCTACAGAGGTTGAAAAAAATACAAATATAATAAAAATATCTATGATAGATAGCGATCCAAAGATGGTTGCGCTTATTGTCAATGCAGTAGCCGAGTCTTACATAGAAGAAAACTTACTGGAAAAAAACACGGAAGCACGCCGAGTAAGAGAATTTATTCAGACACAATTAATAGAACTAAAGGCAAAATTAGATTTTTCAGAGCAGGCATTAAAAAAATTTAAAGAATCAGGTGAAGCAACCGGCATAGCCATACCTTTACAAAATAAATTAGGCGATTTAGAAACCGAAAAGGCAAAGCTTTTGAGAGTTTACACCGAGCGTCATCCCAATGTGATAAGATTAAAAGAAGAAGAGGATTCGCTCAAAGAACAGTTAAAGTCAATTCCCGAGCAAGAACTTCAGTTTGCCCGTTTAAGCCGAGAATTAGAGATTAATGAAGAGACATACAAGAATCTTCAGGAAAAATTCGAAGAAGCGCGTATTGCCGAGGTAGAAAAGGCTTCGGATATAACCCTCGTAGACCCGGCATCTGTTCCGAGTACACCTGTTTCCACAAGAGGCGCTATAAGTTTTGTTGCAGGACTGTTCGCCGCACTGCTTATTTCTTTTACTACAGGCTTTATTATCGAGCAGTTAGATACCTCTATCGGCACTATTGATGACGTGGAAAGTTATCTTAAGCTGCCCGTCTTAGGGGTCATACCCTATCTTAATGTTGAAGGCGAAGAAGAAGAAGGGTTCATCAACAGGATATGGCGCATGAGATTTAACGCTAAACGATTAGATAGAATGAAACATCTTAAGGCGCAACTTTTAATCCATTATTCTATGGCCTCGCCTATCTCCGAGGCCTATAAGATATTACGCACCAATATTCAAATGGAGATTTTTAAAGGCTCAATGCAGAATAAAATTATACTTGTCAGCAGTTCTGGCCCCGAAGAAGGCAAGTCCATAACTTGTGCAAATTTAGCTATTGCCATGGCACAGGCAGGAGACCGGGTGTTGCTTATAGATGCAGACTTAAGAAGAACATCAGTATATAAAATATTCGGATTAAGTAAGAAAGAAACCGGCCTTGCCGATATCTTAAGAGGTTCGGTCGAGGTTGATGCTACAGTCAAAACATTTTCGGATTTATTAATGGGTGAATTGGGCCTAGATAAAACTTTAAGCTATCCAGGGATAGATAATTTAAATATCTTACTTGCGGGCAGCATTCCTCAAATGCCATCAGAACTTTTGGGTTCTGAAGAGATGCGTAATCTTTTAGAGTCGCTTAAGAGTAAATATGATATAATACTCATCGATTCCCCGCCCATTTTAGCAGTAACTGATCCGGTTATACTTGCGCCTCAGGCCGATACAGTGATATTAGTCTATAAAGTTGGCAAGACCGCCAGGAATGCGATTATGCGCGCCAAGGTGCAACTGGAAGCAATAAATGCGCCTTGCAAAGGAGTAATTTTAAATAATATATCCCGGGAAGTAGAGATGCGCTCGGCATATTATTATCACTATAAATACTATGGAGAGAAGAAGGAGAAAACTACAGGACACAGAAGAGAAGGAACATAGCTATATTAAGATTTTTGGGAAGATATATAACCAGGGAGCCAAAACGCGCTCCCTTATTTTTTGAATAAAAATGATATTTGATAAGATGAGAATTTATGCATTAAAGAGAAAAATCAGGAGAAATCCTTACCTTGGTATTAGAGATAGCGAAGGTACCTATCTATATAGTCAGGGCAGGGATACAATAAAATATGAAATTTTAAATATGGATGAAAGCCAAGGCAAAAAACCTCCGGTAAAAATAATTTCTATAAAATCCAGATTGACAGAATCGGAAATCGCAAGAATGCGGACAAAAAAAATATTTACAAACTTCTTTCGTTATCGGACCTGGATTTATCTTTTTCGGCCCCCCATAGTACTGTCTCTTATCCTGGGTATGAGCATTCTTTATTTTGGGATTATTGAGCCATATGAAACTAAGGTCAATAGGTTTAAATGGATTATCGCTAAAGTTATTGGCGTTGAGCCCGACAAAATCGAATACAGAGGAGGCTTATTTGAGATATTCGGCAAAAGACGCATTGCCTATAAAAATGATATAGAATACGTTTCTCTCGCTTTCAATCCCTTAAATATATTCTCTTCAAAGGAAATCGGTTATGTTACGCGCTGGAATAAAGATACCGGGTATATAACAAATCCCATATCGTATGATGGGGGGGGTAATGTCTGGATAAAGTACAAAGACACCTGGGAACACGGAATTATCTCTAAAGATGAAGTAAAATGGGATAATCCTCAAGGCACTGCTAACTGGAAGATTTTTGGACACGAGATTTCTACTAAAGATAAAGACCTTCGTATTATTGACCAAAAAATTCCTTAAATAATCAAAAGAATAGATGAAATATTTAGTTGCCATAAGCCTGATATTAATCTTTATCATTTTTGCCTATGCCGCAGATGGGGCTCCTTACCTGAATGTTAAAGGTATCCTTTCTCTCCAGTCAAATTTTAGCGATGGCAAGTATTCCCTTGAAGAAATAGCCGAATTATCCCGCCGGAAAAATGTTAAAATTATTATCCCTTCAGATGACCTTCTGCGGCGTTGGGAATACGGGATCAAGCCCTTAGAGAATTTAATTAAAAAAAGAGTTGAAGAGAATTCACTATTAAGAATAGGAATAGAGAAATATTTAAATCGGATTAAGCGGCTAAACGGCTTATTTAGAGATATGGTTATAGTAGAGGCGGCAGCGGCAGCGCCTTTTTATTGGTGGGATGGTAGTCCCTGGAAAAGAAATTTGAGCCTGAATGACTGGCACCGCGAGATGCTGGTAGTGGGGTTGGAAAATCCTCAGGATTATAAAGGGTTACCCGTGGTTTCTAACGCAAGCCTTACCCCTAAGAACTTAAAAAATATTTCTCAAATTATCTTGCCGTTTTTATCTATATTATTAGGCATCTTTCTTATATATAAGAAAATAACCCGCAAGATTATTTTTAAAGATACAGTATTTATTATTCCTTTATTGTTATATAAAAGATTGGGTTATCTCTTTGTCTCTATCGGGATAATATTCTTATGGAATAATTGGTATTTTCCTGCCTCAAGCTTTGACCAGTATCATGGCGATAGAGGGCTAAAACCATATCAAGAATTTATTGATTATGTAAATGCAAGGGGAGGATTATGTTTTTGGCTCCATCCCGAAGGGGCCGAGGTAGGTAGTGTGGGCCATGTTGCTACCTATACCTATAAACCGGCGAGTATATTAAGAGAAACTTATGGTTACGTTGGTTTTCCTGCGCTGCAATTGGTGGGCGAGGTTAATTCCGCGGCTCTGGCAGGAAATGTCTGGGATGAGATACTCTTAGAGTACTGCCGGGGAAGAAGGAAGCAACCGGTTTGGGTAGTGGGAGAATTAGGATTCCAGGATAAAGAAAAAATCGATAGTGTTCAGACCATTTTTCTGCTTAAAGAATTAAGCCGCAGGGCAGTTTTGAATGCCTTGAAAAAGGGTAAGATGTATGCTAAACTGGATTACAAAGAAAATAGCCTCAACTTAGAAGATTTTTCTATTCAAGACGGAGATTCTAAAAATTCCGGCTTTATGGGCGATGAGGTTAACTGTTCGGCTGCTCCTTTTATAAATGTAAAGGGAAATTTTCCGGGACCCGCTAAGATAAAAGTAGATTTAATCCGCAACGGCAAAATAATTCAGAGTTTTGAGATAGATAAATCTCCTTTTAAAATAGAATTTCAGGATGAGTTTATTGAGGCCAACAAAAAAATTTATTATAGATTATATATCGAATCAAGCTCGGGTGCCAAGATAATTACTAACCCCATCTTTGTAACCAATATTAGAGATTAAAAGATATGTATACGCAATATTGGGGTCTGAAAGAAAAGCCGTTTGAAAATACTGCTGACGCCAGGTTCCTTTATTATTCTCCCCAGCACGAAGAGGCATTTAGCCGGCTTACCTATGCCATAAACGAAGGAAAGGGCGCTGCAGTTTTAACCGGGGTATTTGGCTGCGGAAAAACGGTAATTGCCCAGGCAATTTTTTCGAGCCTGAGTAAGGGAAAGTTTGAGACCGCCTTTGTCATCAACCCTCAGCTTTCCCATGTAGAACTCCTCAGGGAGATAGTCTATGATTTGGGGCTGAAGGATAACCTGCCTACACTTAAGACCGATATTATGCACCGCTTGGATGAGATGCTGCACAATAATATGGATAACGGCAAAAATACCGTAGTCATTATCGATGAAGCACACCTTATCAATGATATCGTTATCTTTGAAGAATTAAGGCTGCTCCTCAATTATCAATATAAAAATAAATTTTTACTGACCTTGATTTTATTGGGCCAGCCGGAATTGAAAGATAAAATTAACAATATCAAACAATTACAGCAGAGAATTGCGATAAGGCATCATTTAAGCGGCCTCAGCGAGCAGGAGACCCAGGAATATATACAGCATCGCTTGAGCGTTGCCGGAACAAAAAGGAAGATATTTGAGGCTAAGGCAGTGAGCTTAATCTATGACCAATCCGGCGGCATACCCCGGCGTATAAATCAGATTTGCGATATGGCTCTTCTTAGCGGATTAGGCAAGCAGGTTTCATCCATCGGCGAAGATCTTGTAAAAGAGGCAGTGGAAGATTTAGAGGTGTAAATGTATGTGGAATACTGGAATTTAAAACTTAAGCCGTTTGTGAATACGCCCGATCCGCAGTTTCTTTACCACTCTCGCGAACACGAAGAAGCGCTTTCGCGGTTAGAGTATGCCGTGTCTAATCAGATGGGCGGATGCCTCTTGACCGGAATTTTTGGCTGCGGTAAGACCCTTTTGGATCAAACACTCATCGATAGATTGGACAAATTAGGAAATTATAAGACTGCCTTTATTAATAATCCTGCGCTTTCCCACATTGAGTTGCTGCGCACAATCGCTTACCATCTAGGCGCTACAAATCTACCCGAGAAAAAATCCGACCTTTTAACCGACTTTCTCTTGGAGACATTGGAGAAAATTCTCTATAACAATAACGATGACGGAAAGCATACGGTAGTGATTATTGACGAAGCGCATATTATTGAGGACAAGCTTATCTTTGAAGAATTACGGCTGCTTTTAAACTTCCAGCTCAGGGATAAATTTTTGTTGACGTTGATACTCACCGGCCAGCCGGAGTTAAAAAAGAATGTTGATAATATAAAACAATTAGCCCAGCGCATCCCTGTAAGGTGCCATTTAGAGAGATTCAGTGCCGAGGAAACAAAGAGCTATATCCTGCATCGGCTCAATGTCGCGGGCAGAAATAAGCCGGTATTTGAGGAAGATGCGCATCAACTCATCCATGAGCGTTCTGGCGGCATACCCCGGCGAATCAATCATATCTGCGATATGAGCCTTTTAGTGGGGTTTGGCAAGGGCGTTAAACTAATTGATGACGAAATAATTAACGATGTGGTAAAAGACCTGGAGAGTTAGCCTTAACAATAAAATCATTCTATTTGACAATACCCGTTAAGATGCTAAAATAAAAAGTTAGAGATAAAATGTATCAAGCTTATTGGGGATTTAAGGAAAAGCCGTTTGAAAATACGCCTGACCCGCGCTTTATGTATTATTCTTCCAAGCACGAAGAAGCGCTGATGCGGCTTCTCTATGCGGTAAGAGAGAAAAAGGGCGCGGCGATGCTTTCCGGCGAATACGGCTCTGGCAAAACCTTATTAACCCGGGTTATCGCTACAAAACTAGTCAGTGAAGATGACCGTTATAAGCTAGCGCTTATTGTCAACCCCACCATACCTACGGTTGAGCTCTTATCGGAGATAGTCTACCAATTTGGCGGCGTAGTTTCAAAAGAAGATAGGAAATCCGATATTCTACATAACTTGAATGATATTCTCTATAAGAATATGAATGAGAAGAAACACAGCGTTGTGATTATTGATGAGGCGCAGGCAATTAAGGATGATGAAACATTTGAGGAATTGCGCTTACTTTTGAATTTCCAGTCTAACGATATGTTTTTGCTGACTTTATTACTTATTGGCCAGCCAGAGTTAAAAGACAAAATTGAAAAAATTCCTCAATTGAGGCAGCGGCTTTCCATAAGATATCATCTGGAAGCATTAGATTTTAACCAGACCGGTGAGTATATTTTCTACCGCTGCCGTGTTGCCGGGCGCGAAGGAAAGCTTTTTAGTGATGAAGCAGTAGGGTTTATCTATAATGCCTCAATGGGTGTGCCGCGGGAAATAAACAATCTTTGCGATATGGCTCTGGTAATCGGGTTTGGTGAAAAGGCAACGCACATTGATGGGAGAATTGCCGGTGAAGTGATTAGGGATTTTAAGCCGCAGGAAGAAAGGTTGACGGTAGATAGGCTTATAGGAGAGAATTAAAAATGGTCAGGATGTCAGATATATTAAAGCGTATAGGCCAAAAGCCCGCCCTTGAAAAACCTCAGGAAGAAAAGTCCCAAGAAGAAAAGCCTTCTATTCCTTTGCAGGAAGAACTGGTAAAGGAAGTATCTCAAGCCTATACGCCAAAAATTAAGGAAGAAAAGGCCAGCGAGAGTGTCCAGTTTGCAAAGGCAATGTCAAAGCAAGAAGGCATATCTGAAGAAGAAGGAAAGATGCATATTGCAAAGGCAATGCGCGAGACGCAACTAGACCCCGAAGAATCCCTGCATATTTATAATCAAGGCATAGGATTGATGAAGGAAATATTAAACAAGGCAAAAAATAACGAACCCATTGAATTAAAAGAGATATACACTCTAATAGAAAATATTGTGGAGAGGTTTGTGTTGGGAGACCAAGAGTTATTATCTTTATCCGCCGGTTTTAATAATGGCGATTATTTGGTCGTGCATTCTATAAATGTGGCTATGTTTTCTATAGAGTTGGGCCTGGGTAAAGGTTACAATAAATCCAGGCTTAATGAACTAGGCTTAAGCGCTCTTCTGCATGATATCGGAATGATTAAGGTGATGGATATTGCCAAGCAGCCGCGCGTGTTATCAGATGATGAGTATGCCAAGATCAAAGAGCACCCTTTATACGGCGCAGAGGTACTCAGTAAAATAAAAAATATAAACCAGTCTGTCATATACGTTGCTAAAGAGCACCACGAGCGATTTACCGGCGGCGGATATCCTTCGCGTTTAAACAACGGCCAGATTAACGAGTATAGCCAGATTGTTTCTTTATGCGATGTCTACGAAGCGCTTACCCATCCCCGGTCCTATCGTACAGCAATGAAGAATCAGGATGCAATTAAAGAGATACTTACCATGAATTCGCAGCTGTTCGATCCCAAGAATGTCAAGGTCTTAATAAAAAGATTGGGTTTATTTCCTGTGGGTAGCTGGGTAGAATTAAACAGCGGAGAGATTGGCAAGGTTATCTTTAACAATGAAGATTTTCCTTTAAGGCCAACGGTCAACGTAATGTTTGGTATGGATAAACAAAGATACCCTGAGGTAAAATCGATTAATCTTGCCAAGCATCATTCTCTCTTCATTAAAAGACAGGTAGACCTTAAAGATTTAGGTCTCAAATTATAGTTAAAATGGTGTCAGATGCTGGCAGGTTCTTTTTCAAAAAGAAGTATTTGACGCTATTTTTATTTTTTATTAATCTTCCCTGGTTTGTTATCCCCGCATTAGCAGAAATAGAACTGATAGAGAACGAATACTGCATATTTAGTCTAATTCCCTCTTGTAGGGTAGACATCAGTGCCTTAAAAAATAACATTTTAAAATATGAAACAGCTTAAAGATTTTTCCCTTAAGACGAAATTTGGTTTTGGTTTTGTTATGGATGGAATTTTAATCGCCAGCATTGCTTTGATTACTTTTTACTTTCCTATTATTTCCGGGCTGGGCAAAATAGAAGACCATTATCTGGAAAGCGAATTTCGTAGTTCGCAGGCACTAATAAACCAACGGCAAGAGCTATTGCTTAGTACGGCAAAAGATTATGCCAATTGGGATGATATGTACAATTTTGTGGATAACCCGAATGAGAGGTGGGCTAAGTTAAACATTGCTGATTGGATACCAAATAATTTTGGGGTAGACCTGATATTGCTATTTGATAGCAAGGCTAAATTGATTTACCGATACGGAGATTTTGAGGAATTTGCAATTGGCAAAGATTTATCCAGTGACCCCTTAGTAAAAGCGGCTTCTTCTGCCAAGGAATTAAAAGGGCTTTATCCTACATCAAAAGGGATAATCTATATTGCCAGTTCACAAGTAATGCATACAGATCAATCGGGGCCGCGCAACGGCACATATTTATACGGATCTTTAATAAGCAAAGATAGGCTGCAAGATTTAAAGGTATTGACTGGATTGGATGTCTCCATATTAACTAAGGACAAGATTGTGTATTCTACGCTTGTTGGCGATATTGAACGGCCAAAAAACTTTCTCGGTATTCATGAGGACTTAAAAAGTAATGCCTCTAGTCAATTTAATATATATAAACCCAATTATCAACTTGCTTTTATCTATAGTGTGTTAAAGGATGTAACAGGCAAGGATATCGGGCTAATTGAGTTAATAAGTCCGAGAAAGTCAATTGCGCTGTTTAGGGAATTTTTTATTAAATTTACTTTTTGGGTTTACTGTTTAGTAATATTAATGGTAATTGTTACTGCTGCGCTGACAGTCGGATTTCTTTTAAAACCATTAGGCAATTTAAAGAAAGCTATTATAGGGATAAAAGAGACAAAGGATATGCAGGAAAGGATTAAGGTAGAAACAAAAGACGAAATCGGCGTCTTGGCAAAAGAATTTAATTTTATGATGGATGAATTAAATAAATCACGAGAAGCCATTGTGAAGTCAGAAGAACGGTTGTCCAAGATTAATGAGTGTTTCTTGCATTTTAGCACTGATGCCGTTGAGAATATAAACCGGCTGACCAAGCTTTGCGGTGAGCTGATGAATGCTACTTGTGCGCTGTATAATCGCCTTGACGGCAATATGCTTTGTTCCCTAGGGAAATGGAATGCGCCTGCCGACTATAATCCTATAGATAAACCCGATGGGCATATTTGTTACGATGTTATTCAACAACCCGAAGATAAACTTTTTATCGTGCGCGATTTGCCAAATACGGTTTACGCTCAAAGCGACCCCAATGTCCTTAAATATGACCTCAAGACTTATGTCGGTTACCCAATAAAATGCGGCGGGAAACATATCGGCTCCCTTTGCGTTGTTTATCAGCAGGATATGGAATTTGACAAAGAGCAAGAGAGGATTATGATGATTATTGCTTCCGCTATTGAAGTAGAAGAAGAGCGCAATATAGCCGATCAAGAATTAAAAAATGCCTACGATAAACTTAGGCAGATGCAGAATCAACTTATCCAATCAGAAAAAATGGCAACCGCAGCCGAATTCGCGATAGGAACAGTTCATCAAATAAACAATCCTCTTTCCATAGCAATAGGTCGGCTTCAGTTGCTGCGCCGGGTTACAAGCTATAAAACCAAAATTCCCGAAGCCGATTTAGAAAAGGACTTGAGAATAATTGAAGAGCAGACCAAGCGCGCGGTTGATATTACCAACAACCTGTTACGTTACGCCAAGCCTTTCGCGTTTAGGTTTGAGAAGTGCAATATCAATGAATTGGTAAGAGAGGCAATTGACTTGGTTAGGCAACAGATGCAAGCGGAAAATATACAGGTTAAAGAAAACTTAAAAACAGATTTACCGCTTGTGCAGTATTGCGACACCCAACAGATAAAAGACGTATTCATAAATATAATTATGAATGCCCAGCAGGCGATGCCTGGAGGGGGGAAGCTGGAGATTAGCACTGACTACAATGAAAAAGAAGGTATGGTCTACATCAAATTTACTGATAATGGCTGCGGGATTTCTGCAGAGAATATGAAAAAATTGTTTACTCCTTTTTTCTCAACCAAGGCAGATAAAAGTGGACTGGGATTGCCAATAAGCTATAATATCGTGAAAGGACACCAGGGTACAATTGAAGTAGAAGGTAAGGAAGGAGTGGGTTCAACTTTCACCGTCAGGTTACCTGTTGGGGCGGCTTAATAAAATAGGAGGCGCAAGATTATGAAGATACTTATAGTAGATGATGAGATAGAGATTTGTAATATCTTTGATGATTTCTTTAGCGCAAAAGGATATGAAGTAATCAAGGCGGTCAGCGGTAAAGAGGCGATAGAAAAAGCAAAAACCCAGAAGCCTAATCTGGTATTCTTGGATATCCGGATGCCTAAGATGGATGGGATTGAGGTTTTAAAAGAGATTAAAAAGATAGATAAATCTATAACGGTGGTGATGGTAACGGTATTAAAGGATGAAGAGATTGCCCAAAAAGCGATAAAATTGGGCGCTTATGATTATGTAACCAAGCCGATAAGTTTTGATTATTTAGAAAAGGCAGCGGTTTTAGCTGAATTGGAGGCAAAGAACAAATAAGTTTTATTCATCAATAGTCTTGACAAAATAGTTGTTTTTGGTATAATTAAAACAAGTAATCTTCGGGGCAGGGTGCAAGTCCCTACCGGCGGTTAAGCCCGCGAGCCCGCCAAAGTATTATGGCGGGCAGATCTGGTAATATTCCAGAGCCGATGGTAAAAGTCCAGAGGGAAGAAGATTAACATTCTTACGCCCGAAGATGATCTTCGGGTTTATTATTTTATGGCAAAATGCTAAATACCATTCCAGAAATAATCCAGGAGCTAAAAAACGGCAAACTCGTGATTGTGGTTGATGACGAAGACCGCGAGAACGAAGGAGATTTAGTGCTGGCTGCCTCTTTCGCTACTGCCGCAAACATCAATTTTATGGCCAAGTATGGACGGGGCATCATCTGCGTGCCGATGGAAGAGCCGAGACTAAAAGCATTAAAGTTACAACCGATGTTAGAAGAAAGTGAGTCCTACCGCCAGAAAGACCCTTTTTCTACTGCCTGGATGATTTCAACTGATGCGCGCACAGGTATAACTACCGGCATCTCCGCGCACGACCGCGCCAGGACAGTTGAGGTTTTGATTAATCCCCAGGCAAAACCCGAAGATTTAATCAGGCCAGGACATATCTTTCCCCTGAAAGCAGAGCAGGGCGGAGTCTTGGTACGCGCCGGCCATACCGAAGCCGCAGTAGATTTGATGAGATTAGCCGAACTGTATCCTGCAGGAGTAATCTGTGAGATTATGCATGATGACGGTACGATGGCGAGATTGCCGCAACTTTTGGAATTCGCCAAACAGCACAACCTCAAGATCTGCTCCATCGCTGATTTAATCAAATATCGCCGCGCCACCGAAAAATTCATTGCAAGAATATCCGAAACAAAGCTTCCTACTGAATTTGGCACCTACCAATTGCTCTTATACCACGATTTAATTAAGGGGCAGTACCACATTGCTTTAACCATGGGCGAATTTAAAGATGAGCCGGTTTTGGTGCGTGTGCATTCTGAATGTCTGACCGGAGATGTTTTTGGTTCTTTACGTTGTGATTGCGGCAAACAATTAAAGCAGGCAATGCAGATGATTGAAAAAGAAGGTAAAGGCGCCATACTTTATATGAATCAGGAAGGCAGAGGCATAGGTCTCGTAGATAAAATCAAGGCCTATAGTTTACAGGATAAAGGCCTTGATACGGTTGAGGCAAATCTAGCCTTAGGGTTAGAACCGGATTTACGCGATTATGGCATCGGTGCGCAGATTTTAGTGGATTTAGGGATTAAGAATATCCGTTTGTTGACGAATAATCCGCGTAAGATTGTGGGTTTGGCAGGCTATGGCCTGAAGGTTCTCGAACGCATTCCTTTAGAGATACCGCCAAATCCCTTAAATTACAATTATCTTAAAACCAAGAAAGAAAAGTTAGGGCACGATTTGAGTCTATAAAGGTACAGATCCCTTGTCCGCCTCTGGCGGACTCGGGATCAATTTGCAGCCCTCTAAGAGGAGGGCAAATTGAAGGAGGAAGAAGATGGTTAAAGTAATTGAGGGCAATCTGATTGCCAAGGGGAAAAATTTTGGCATCATTGCCTCGCGTTTCAACGATTTTATCACTAAGGAATTGCTCAGCGGCTGCGAGGATACGCTCTTAAGGCACGGCGTCGATACCAAGGACATTACGCTCTTTTGGGTTCCCGGTGCATTCGAAATACCCACGCTTGCCAGCCGGCTCGCCAAAGGAAAGTCATTCGATGCCCTGATTTGTTTGGGCACGATTATCCGTGGCTCAACCCCGCATTTTGAATACATTGCTTCTGAGTCGGCAAAGGGTATTGCCAAGATTGCGCAAGAAACGGGCCTACCGATAATCTTTGGCGTGATTACCGCGGATACGATTGAGCAGGCGATTGAACGTGCCGGAACCAAAGAAGGTAATAAAGGCAGCGATGCCGCACTGAATGCGATTGAGATGGTAAATCTACTGGCACAGATTAAATAAGATGAGAAAGAGGACGCGCGCCAGAGAATTTGCCTTGCAGATTCTCTATCAGCTCGATATCACCAACGACAAACTGGAAGACATCCTTGATAATTTCTGGCAAGAGCAAGAGGAAGAGCAGGTCGATTCGGCAATAAAGGATTTTACCCAAAGTATTGTTCGGGGAGTTGCCCAAAACCTTAAGCTGATTGATGAACGGATATCCCAACACGCCACTAATTGGCAACTGAAGCGCATGGCCGTGGTGGAGAGAAATATTTTGCGCCTGGCCAGTTTTGAGCTTTTATTCCGTAGCGATATCCCGCCTAAAGTTTCGATCAATGAGGCAGTTGATCTGGCGAAAAGATTTTCCGGTGAAGAAGCGGGTAAGTTCGTCAACGGCATTCTCGATAAAATAAAAAACGAGAGAAAAATATGAAATTTGCGGATTTACACCTGCACACCATCTTTTCGGACGGTACTTATACGCCCAGCGCACTGATTGAGCAGGCGTTGGATATGGGTATAAATATCATTGCGATTACTGATCACGATACCGTTGATGGGATTTTGCCTTCGCTAGAAGCAGCTAGAGGTAAAGATATTGAAATAATACCTGCCATAGAACTAACTGCCGAATACGATGGTTTAGAGATACACATCTTAGGATATTTTATCGATTACAACAGCAAGGCCCTGCTGAAAAAACTAGATTTTTTAAAGCAGAACCGGCGAGAGCGCATGCTGCAGATGGTTGATAAGCTGAATAAAATGGGTATTGCGATTGAAGCGCAGGAGGTCTTTAAACTTTCCGGGAATGCTCCAGTAGGAAGGCTGCATTTAGCCAGAACACTCCTTCAGGCAGGTTATGTGGATTCGATTGCTACTGCCTTCCAGAAATATATCGGCGAGCGGTCTCCTGCTTATGTCTGTGGTTTTCGCCTGGGGCCTCAGGAGGCAATCAGATTAATCAAGGAACACCGCGGCCTGGCGGTGCTTGCACACCCCTACAGCATGAGGCGGGATGATTTAATCCCGCTTTTTATTGAATACGGTTTGGCGGGATTAGAGGTGTTTTATCCCGAGCATACCAATAGCACGACCCAGCGTTATAAAAACTTGGCCGAGAAATACAATCTTCTGCTTACCGGCGGTTCAGATTGCCATGGGTTTGCCAAGCCAGAAGTCAAATTGGGTTCGGTAAAATTACCCGAGGTATTTGTAGAAAAATTAAAGGCAGAAAAGGCAAAGATTAAATGACGTCACGGCACGAATATTTTATGCATTTGGCAATGCAGCTCGCCTTAAAGGCAAAGGGCAAAACCAGCCCCAATCCCTTAGTCGGTGCGCTGGTAGTAAAAAACAATCGTATTATCAGCCGCGGTTATCATAAAAAAGCCGGTACCGCGCATGCCGAGATAGTTGCCTTAAATCGGGCAAAGGAGAAAGCCAAGGGCGCCACACTTTATGTGACGTTGGAACCCTGCTGTCATTACGGAAGAACTGCGCCCTGCGTTGATGCCATCATTAAAAGCGGAATCAAAGAAGTGATTGTGGGTATGCTTGACCCCAATCCTCGAAATCTTGGCAAGGGGATAAAGAGATTAAGGTCGCATGGTATCGAGGTTAAGGTCGGATTTTTAGAAGAGCAATTAAAAAAGATGAACGAAGTTTTTATAAAATATATCGCCCAAGGCCTGCCATTTATAGTAGTGAAGGTTGCTCAATCTCTGGACGGAAAAATTGCCACCTACCGTTCGGATTCCCAATGGATAACCGAAGAGCGTTCGCGGGGATACAGCCATCGCCTGCGCAGAGATTTCGCTGCCATCATGGTCGGTGTGAATACTATTTTGCGCGATAATCCCAGATTGGAAGGATTGGATTCCAGCCGTCAACCGGCCAAGATCGTGGTGGATAGCCAATTAAGCACATCTTCTGCTGCCAATATCTTTAAAGGCAACGGCAAGGTAATCATTGCTACCTTACCGACGGGAAAAGGCCAGGAGACCGAAAGCAGGTACCTGCTTTCTAAGCAGGCAAGGATTTTAGAGGTGCGGGAGAAAAATGGCCAGGTAAATCTTAGGGACTTATTCAAGAAATTGGCTGCCTTAGAGATTACCAGCATACTTGTCGAAGGCGGAGGAAGCCTGGTGGGCTCTTTGTTTGATGAAGCATTGGTGGATAAGGTTTTATTCTTTATTGCTCCGAAGATAATCGGAGGAAGGAATGCCGTCAGTTCGGTGATGGGAAAAGGTGTGGCAAGAATAGATGAAGCAATTAAGCTAGAGAGAATTAGTTTAAGGCGGATGGGAGAAGATTTTTTGATTGAAGGTTATGTGAGGCATCCATGTTCACGGGCGTAATCGAAGAATTGGGGAGTGTTAGAGGCATCACTCGAAGGGAAAGAGTTTCACTGCTCGAAATCAAGGCAAATAAGGTTTTGGCAGATGTAGAGATAGGCAATAGCATTGCGGTTAACGGCGCTTGTCTGACGGTAGTCAAGAAAGAATCCGATTACTTAAGTTTTGAAGTGATGCCGGAAACTTTAAAGCTAACCAATCTCGGCTCTTTAAGGATTACGGAAAAGGTAAATCTGGAAAGGGCATTAAAATTAGGCGATAGGCTTTCCGGGCATTTTGTCACCGGTCATGTAGATTGCCTGGGGTTGGTGCGCAAAAAAACTTATTTCAAAAATAACCTATCTTTTGAGATTGCCACCCCTCCTGAATTTATGAAATATATCTTACCCAAAGGTTCGGTAGCCGTTGATGGTATTAGTCTCACCGTAGTTGATAAAAAATCAAATACCTTTAGCGTATATCTTATCCCGCACACCATTGCGAATACCACCCTAGGTCTTAAAGGCCCCTCGGATAAAGTGAATGTCGAATTTGACATCCTCGCCAAAAGATAATCTGCCGATAACTTATGTTAACTTCCCCGCGATAAATTATTGCCAACTTTTTTAATTTCTGATATACTTATTAGATAACTGTTGAGATGGTTTATTGGCGATTGTTAAGATAGATTCGGGGAGTGGCTCAGTTTGGCTAGAGCGCTTGCTTCGGGAGCAAGAGGTCGTGGGTTCAAGTCCCACCTCCCCGACCAGATATTATACGTTGCTCGAACTTATTTTGAGAATTTAATCACTGAAACTTAATATGTACCGCCGCTTGGGCGGCTGCCTTATCTCGCGTGCATCGTATTGGCCGCACGGGGCGCGCAGGGCATAAAGGACATGCAATTTCTTTTGCGATGCCCGACCAGAGCCGGGATATCGAAAACTCATTAGGACAACGTTACCTATCTCAAAGCATCCAGAGATTCCCCAGGGACATTTTATTCAGTCTTCGCATCGATCTTCGGATAAACAATTAAAAGGTAACTATAGGCAAAAGCGCCATAGATACCGTAAGTTTTAATCTTCTCACTCTTAACGCGTCCTCAAAGCTACGAGGAATTTCCTCTCTATTTACAAAAATTCTTGATATACTAAGTATTACGTATATAATTGTCATTGTGAATAAAGAGAGGTTTCCCCTCATGAAATCTCAAGAGGGAACCTCAGTAATTTCATTTTCGTTATATAACGAGATAGGTCAACGACCCCTCAACCTTAGCGCACAAACATAAAAATTGTTTCCCACCTAACAAAGAAAGAGGTTAAATGATCAAGGTCAAAAGCGAAGGCATAATACTTGAAAGTTCGCAAAACCGATTTGATAATCAAGCGGTCTTAAATCCCGCCTGCGTCGAGATAGGCGGCGTAACCCACATGTTTTACAGGGGCGTAAGGCGAGGCGATATGTCTTCGTCGATAGGCTACTGTCAATTGGTCGATAACAAGGTCGTAAAGAGGTCTAGCGAACCTGTTCTTTTCCCCGAATATGATTATGAAAAAAAAGGCGTAGAGGATCCCCGGATCGTCTTTCTCGATGGAGTA
>Ga0315284_10000176_pt1 | contig 87238 bp, 58 predicted proteins | sample YL17G09_16_MG_FD_203696 | JGI IMG/M metagenome (GOLD analysis project Ga0315284, IMG submission 203696) | Sediment microbial communities from Yellowstone Lake, YNP, Wyoming, USA - YL17G09_16 | ecosystem: Environmental > Aquatic > Freshwater > Lake > Sediment | place: USA: Wyoming | collected... | reverse complement strand
TTAAATGTGACTAATGCGAGTAGCACGTCGGCCTTGTATGTCCGTAATGACGGCAACGTCGGCATCGGGACGACGAATCCGGGAGCTACGCTACATCTTACGAATGCTGGCGATAATGCTGTTTTGCGAATTGGTAATGGTGCAAGCGTAATTGAAATTACTGGCTCTGGTAACAGATTGCTTTCTTACAATCGTAATACTCCCGGATATTTAGCAATGAATTACGATGCTTTGTCCCATTCATTCAAAGTTTCTGGGACGGAAAAGGTCACAATAGATACAACTGGCAACATCGGCATCGGGACGACGACCCCCTCTGCTAGATTGCATTTACCTGCTGGTACTGCCACTGCTGGCACATCGCCGTTGAAGTTCACTAGCGGAGTGTTGATGACCAATCCCTCGGTTGGCGCAATGGAATTTGTGAATGATACGCTGTCTTTTACGATTACCACAGACGCGGCAAGGAAAACGATAGCTTTTTTGGAATCGCCTGCTTTTACTGGAAATATAACCAAATCAGTACAAGCAAATATCACCGCTAGCGCGACGAGTACCCAAGCAAGCGGAATAGCCATAACCGCCGATATTGTGGAGATTGCGGTTTGTGCAACTACGGGAGATTCGGTGACTTTGCCTTCTGCCGTAGCAGGAATGGAAATTAAAATAATAAACCACGGAGTTGCAAGTGCGGATGTATTTCCGGCGGTAAGCGATGTTATCAACGAAGCAACGGTGGATACCGCTAAAGCGTTAGCCGCTGACGCAACGATGCAATGCATTGCTTACAGTGTAACTAACTGGGAATGCTTAACGCTTTCTCGTTAATAAAATATATGGCAACAACAATTGAGGAAACAAAGCCAGTTATAGAGAAAATTTCTGATACCGAATTGCGTATCTCGCGCACGCGCACGACTACGAGCGTGGAGGAGCAATCAATAATAAGCAATTACACAAAGGATTTTCTGTTGAAACAGATTGAGCAAATCAACGCGCAACGAGACGGATTTAAGGCATCGCTAGAGGCGCAACTGGCCGACAACGAAGCCAAGCGCTCTGCCGAGATTGCGGAGTGCGAATTGCTTTTAGCGGAATGCGACAAGGCGGGGATTATGACTGCCGCCGAGTATGCCGCAAGGGTGGAGGCGGAAGAACCGGTAGAGCCGGTGGAAGAGCCGATAGAACCATAAAAATACGGTCGGCGGATTTAACATTCAATTATCAAAAATATGGTAGAAACGATTCCAATCGCGACTGACGCAATAACTAAATTAGCGCAATATGGGCTTGCGGCTGTTTGCATAATTCAGCTCGGAGTATTGGTTTATTTGATCAAAGTCTTGACAAATATCATTACTAAAACCAATACTATTATTGCCAATCAAATTGCCGCTTCTATCAGTGCACAACAAAGTTTGAAAGATGTTGTTGCCAATAATACCGAAATCACAAAAAGATCGTGCGAAGCAATAGATAAATCAAGTAGAATGACATGTGATTCTATTGCAGTATTGCGAGATTTACAAATTGCTGTGGCGAGTTGCCCAAAAAAATAGAATAAAAATAGAACATTAACAAGGAGGTAAATATGGAAAAAATAATTTATCCTCGCAAACCACTTAAGGAGAGGAAAGAAATGAAAGTCTGGCTGTGCAAGCCCAACAACGCAGTCCTGCCGCCGTGGATGACGGCTAACTGCATTAGAAATGGGGAATTATGCCCTCATTTGGTAGCGACAGAAGAGAACGAATTGCCCAGTGGGACAAGGAATTTTGGAGAGGATTTAAATGATTAGGATTATTATTTTTGTGGAAATAATTCTAATCATCGCCATACTGGCAGGAATTCAAGGAGTGATTAGGTGACGGACTATTTATGCCTGAAACATCGCCGTCAAGTATCCAACAAGAAAGCCGAGCGCAACTGCTTCCATAACAGAAAAGACAACGGAGTTTGTATAAATTTGGGAATTAGAAATTTTAAATAATTCCCCCCTTTTCTCCACCGCTATAATGTAGTTTGCCGAAAGGCCAGGGTGTCTCCCCTGTGTACTCTACAATCCTTCGGGATAAAAAATAGTGGCAGAGAAAAGCGGACGGGACGGATACTGCGATAAGCTATGTATATTATACTATACATAAAATTGAGTAGTCCGGCCCAACACCGCTTTGACGCGTCCGACCGTTGGGACGGACACAACAAAATTGCTCGCGGACTATCTGCCAGATCGTCGGCTAGAAATGGCAGCCACTACCGCGTTAGCGGCCGTAATAGCCAAATATCGGCCAACGCACTCGGGCGGAAAGAGGCAAAGGTTGAGCAGTTAAATACTTGCCAACCAACCCTTATCCGAGTGGCCGCGCCCTGCTCCTGTCTCGGTATTAAGCTGAAACCCATTGTGGCGATGGGAGGGAGCAGGGCGAAAATAACTTTTAAAAACTTATGAAACAGATAATTCTTCACCATAGTGCTTCTCCCCCCGAAACTACTTGGGAACAGATAAACGAATGGCACAAAGAACGAAAATTCCCGATGAGTCAACTTGGTTGGTATGTTGGGTATCACTACACGATTGCCTTCAACGGAATGATAACCCAAACGCGCAACGATTGGGAAAATGGTTGCCATTGCGTCCCGAATAATGACAAGATAGGAATTTGTCTTATCGGAAACTTTGGAAGGGACGAACCGACTGCGTTGCAGTTAAGCTCTTTGGAGGCGTTGATCAACCAATTAAAAAGGACTTACAGCGTTTCTGACAATAATGTTCTAGGGCACCGAGATTTAAAGGCGACCGAGTGTCCGGGAAAAAACCTTTATAACTGGTTAGTCCTTTACAAAAAGATTGGCTATCTGCGTCAGCAGATTGATAAACTAATCGGTTTGTTAAAAAACAAACCAAAAGAAACTTATGGAAACTAAACCTTTTTACAGGTCCAAGACAATGTGGGCTGGCCTGATAATGATGGCTATTCCAGTCCTGCAGTTCTTTGCCGGCGCGTTGCAGGCAAACCAAGTCCTTACCAGCGCCGAGTTCTGGTCAGGTGTGGTGGTGGTGATACTCCGCGCCATTACTGAAAGACCGGTAGCATTGAAATAATATATGCCAAGTGATAAAACAAAAGCAATCAAAGCCAAAGAGAGAAGCAAAAACAGAGAAGCGAAGCGGAAGGATAAACTAATAAGATACAAACCTCGCCACATAGAATTGGAAGACCAGAAGAAGAAAAAAAGAATAGTTAAGTACCAGAAAAGTTTAAAGAAAAAGAAATGAAAACAATCTGCCAATACTTTCTATATCTATTGCGGTGGCAATTGAGTACTCCGATTCTCGCTGGAGCAATTCTTATCCTTCCGTTTTTGTCTCCTTTCTGGCAGGCAGTAGTAGCGAATCTTATTGGAGGAGTTATTTTCTTCTGGGTAGATAGGTTAATCTTTAAAAAGTAATACTGGGGTGTTCGTACGATCTATCGTGTGGGCAACTTAGTGGTAGAAAGTATCGGCACACTGGCGCAGTAAAGCCTCATTTGCAAGAATGAGGTTTGCGTTAGGGAGCCTAGTTGACATTTTGGCGAAATTATTATTAAAAACTGCTGTGGATAACTATTGCTTGCAATGTTTTTTTGGTGGGGTAAAATAGAAGATATGGACAGAACTTTGAGGTTATCAATTAAATCTAATTGCCTACAAGGGACGCGCGATGGCAACATTCTTTACCTCAAAGTTCAGATGTTGTTTATCGTTCGTCCCTTTTAGGTAGGTAGAAATTATGGCACAAAGACGTATGTTGAATAAAACAATTTCGTTATCGGCGCAAGTCAATAAATTGGCATTGAAACAAAAACTAATTTACACTTGGTCAATTCCTCATTTGGATGATTATGGACTGATTTCTAATGATCCGGGGGTGATAAAAGCAATGGTCGTGCCGATGATAAAAGACATCACTATTTCTGATATTAAAGAATATATTGCCAAAACCGAAGAGGTGGGATTGACAAAAGAGTTTTCTGATTGTATTGAATTTTTGGGATTTCAAAATCATCAATCTATCTCGCCCGATAAGAGGGCAAAATGCCATTTTCAAAAAATCCCCAGAAATCCCCAAGAAAATCTTGGGGAAAATAAAAATCCCCAGAAAAGTCCCGTAGAAGATAAGATAAGAGAAGATAAGAGAAGAGAAGAGAAGATAAGAGAACTTGCGGCGCAAAACGCCGCTGGCCGTAAGGATCAGGATATTATAGATATTCTAAATTCGTTTAAATGCGTAAATTCCTCTTATCGGAAGTATTTTGGAAACAAAAGCCAGCGTTCTGCGGCCGACCGGCTGGAAAAGATACACGGTAAAGATAATGTATTACAAGTTGTTGCTTTATTGGAAATGACTAATAAGCAGAAATTTGCGCCAAAGGTTTATACGGCCTGCCAGCTTGAAGATAATTGGGATCGTTTAAAGGATTTTTGTATAACTGGAATAAAGCCTAAAAAAACACTAATTGTTTAATATGGAAAATTTACATGCCTATATAGTTAAAATGAGCGCAGGTGTTGATGTGCGGATAGATGACGACGAAGTAGATAAGGTTTTTAAAGCGATGGCAACAAATAATTTTGTTAAAGTTCGGCAGGGAGGTATTAATCCATCGTTTTTGGTTGCTTTGGTTGAAGACCGAAAGCGGATTGAGGCTGAATTAGAAAAAATAAAAAACAACGAAACTTATAATCGTTATTTAGAGAAAAACGAAAAACCAAAAATTTATCTGGGAATGGAAAAATTAAGAGATATTTTTTCAAGAATAGAAAAATATAATGAGTTTCAATTACCAGATGGAATATGCTAAATTGGAGTGGAGAGAACTCGCTAAAAGCATTCTTAAACGCGATAATTATAAATGCCAAAAATGCGGGGTCGGGCATATCAAAGGCAATAAGATCGTGGTTCATCATATTAAAGGGTGGGCTGAATATCGTGAATTACGATTTGAACCAACAAATTTATTAACTATTTGTGAAAAATGTCACAAGATAATTCACAAAAACAAGATTTTATAGGGAGAAACATTAACTCTATTATTAGAGGTGATGTTTTGGAAGTGTTAAAAACATTTCCAGATGAGTGTGTTGATTTTATCATCACCTCGCCTCCCTATTATTAAGGTCTTCGTAAATATGGCGACTATGAGCAACAGATTGGCTTGGAATATACCTTTGCCGAGTTTATGGAAAAGATTTTAACTATTACGGGCGAGCTGAAAAGAGTGTTAAAAAAGACAGGGCAATTCTGGCTGAATTTTGGGGACTGCTATGGGGGAAGTAATAACGGTTCAAATGATTATAGGGAAGAAAAAGGTATAAGTTCTGTTCCTCTGTCATCAAGGGGGCCGGGAGCAAAAAGGTTAAAGTATTGGGGTGGTAATGTAGAAAAATCAACTTTAACAAATCCCGAAAGGCAACAAGAAATGGGAAGGGCGGGAAATAGTAAATGTATGTTAATGATGCCTGAACGCATCGCAATTGAAATGATTGACAATCAAGGTTGGATATTGCGTAATCGCGTCTGCTGGGCAAAGCAAGTTTATTTATTCAAGGAAAAGAAAACCAAAGGTAGTGTTATGCCAAGTTCGGTAAAAGATAGGTTTAACGAAAGCTGGGAATATCTATATTTTTTCGTTAAGAATAAAAAGTATTACAGCGATTTGGACGCAGTGAGATTGCCAAATCAAGTTTTAGGAATAACGGATTTTAGGGCAAGCGGGTTGGTTAGGAGCGCAGAATTATATCCCAATAGCAAGTATGCTAACGCAGATAATGAAGGAAAGATTGATGGTAGGGTTTTAAAACATATTAAATCATTGGAGGTCAGAATGGAAGATACGCACAATGGTAAGGCAAGCAAAAATGAAATAGAAAAATATAAAAAAGAAACAGGGAAAATAAAAGGCGGAGGCGCAAATATGAATTTACCGTGGAACCCAATTACAGGAGGAAAGATTTATAATAGAAACAAAGTCAATGACCCGCGTGGCAATCACGAAGGCGGGCCGGGGAGTTGGAGGGATTTCAAAGACCAAAATCCCAATGATGGCAATGAGTTTAATCCTATCGGTAAGAATCTCCCCACCGTTTGGCTCATCGGAAGTGAACCACACAATTTTTCAAATGAATTGGACGGAATTGACACAGACCATTTTGCTATTTTCCCGCAAGCATTAGTGGAAATTCCAATCAAGTTTGGAACAAAGCCTGGTGATATAGTTTTAGACCCGTTTATGGGTAGCGGTACTACGGCCATCGTAGCGCGTAAGTTGGGCAGGCGTTGGGTAGGGATAGAATTGAATGAGAAATATATTGAGATTGCCAATAAGCGTATGGCGCAAGAAGTATTATTTTAACCCCTATGCCAAAATGCCTCCAATGCCGCCGCCATAGGAAAACAAAAAAAGGTTTGTGTAAAAAATGCAGGAGTAAAAAATAATAAAAAAAAATGATAACAGAAAAAGAAAATACAATAAATATGGAAAAATGCCCGCGATTTATTTCTTGCAGTATTCCAAAATGCCCGTTAGAATTTTTTATGAGTGAAAGACCAGAAGGAGGATTACCGAAGGAAAAATGAGGAGAGGAAAAATAAAAAAAGATATATTAAATAGTGCAATGAAAAAATTAGTAGAATTTGTGCCAAAACAAAACCTAGTTGAGGTTTAGTCTGGTGTCGCTTTCTTTGGAGTTTCTTGTTTCTGTGGGAGTATATTTGTTTAACTATCTACCCAAAGACGAGTAAAGTATCGTCTTGGGCATAAAAATAAATCGTGGGGCATTTTATGGGGTATTTATGGGGTCTCTGGGTGGTGGGAGTGGGGGTGGGGTGGGACTACTCTTATATTCTTTGTTATTCGGGCTGGCGTTGGCGGTGGGACTTGACAAGCTATTGGCGGTATGATAAGATGGCAGTATGGGGGGGGTAATAACCACGCTCCGCCAAAATCGGGCAATAAAAATATCTAATTAAAAAAGGTCGTTGGGAAAAAAAAGTAAAACAAAAAAAACAACAATGGAAAACGCATTAAAAAGAGTTCAGCGATTTGAAAACCGGCAAGCATTATGCGGTAATATCTTGTACGGCGTGGCGTTGGGTGGCACGGTGGCGCTCACGATAGTAGTCTTGGTATCCTTGGCAGTGTTGTTGCAGATGTAAAAAAAATGAACAAAGAAAATAATGAGTCTTATGAGATCACAGGTAGAGATATGGGAAGTGAAATCAAAATCGCTGTTCTCGGTCGTGGTTGGGTATGTATCGGTCGCTACCACGAAGAGGGCGATAAAGGAATTTTGGAAGATGCCTATGTAATACGCCGATGGGGAACTTCTCAAGGTTTGGGACAACTTGCGTTAGATGGAAAACAAAGCGAAACTATTTTGGAAAAAACTGGAAAGGTAAGTTTTGAAAGGTTGACTTCAATTATGTTGATTGATGTGGACGCAAAAAAATGGAAAAACGAATTTTAGTTGACGAATTTTCGCATAGCTTTTTGAATTTTAACGGCTACGGCTACGGCTACGGCAACGGCTACGGCAACGGCTACGGCAACGGCGACGGTTACGGCTACGGCTACGGCAACGGCAACGGCTACGGCAACGGCGACGGTTACGGCTACGGCTACGGCTACGGCAACGGCTACGGCAACGGCGACGGTTACGGCTACGGCTACGGCTACGGCGACGGCAACGGCGACGGCAACGGCAATTAAAAAAGTTGAGAATCTATAATAAGTCTATCCCAAAAGGAAGACAAAAAAATGAACACATTATAAGATGAAATTAGAGACGCAGTTATAAATTTTGGTATAACCGATACCGAAGAAGTGGATCAATTAACAAACGATATTTGTGAAACAATAAGAATGTTTTTAGAAAATCAATTAAATTAGAAACGCGGAGTAAGTAATTAAGGGGAACTTTTGGAAAGGAGGGGCAGTGCGCGGCAGTTCCGCTTACGCTTTGCCCTTTCCAAAACCTAATAAAATGAAAAAAGAAATACGAGAAGTGGACGCGGAGCAAAAAATAATCCGCGTCACAACTTCAGACGAAAGGTGGTACATTAAAAATTCAGTCAATAAAGAAACAGGCTTGCCAGAATATCTTTATGTACCTTCAGTCACTTGGATTGCCGGTTGCTATCCAAAGGGGATAGCGTTTTATAAGTGGTTGGCGAATAAGGGTTGGGACGAAAGCCAAGCATTGAAAGAGGCGGCCGGGGACAAAGGTTCTAAAATCCATTTGGCGATTGAGGATATGATCCGGGGCCAGATAGTCAAAATGGATGCCAAGTATTTGAATAAGTCAACCGAACAGCAAGAAGAATTGACACTTGAAGAGTATGGTTGTCTTATGGGTTTTGCCGATTGGGTAAAAGAGCAAAAACCAAAATTCATTAAAAGCGAATTTGTGATTTTTGACGATGTTATAGGATACGCGGGGACGGTTGATTGCTTGTGCGAGATCGGCGGCAAGACATTTTTAGTTGATTTTAAGAGCGGGCAATATATTTGGCCAGAATACGAATTACAATTATCGGCTTATAAGCGCGCGCTTAATATGCCAGAATTGGAAATGTTAATTTTACAGGTAGGTTATCGGCGCAATAAGCACGCTTGGAAAGAGACGATAATTGAAGACAAGTTTGATTTATTCTTGTCGGCCCGGAAGATTTGGGAAAACGAACACGGAACGGAAAAACCAAGCCAAAAGGATTATCCTCTGGAGGTAAGTATCCCGAAAGAATTATGTTTGATAGATGAGGCTCAAGAAATGGTTGAAGTGGTTAATAACCTTGATAAAACAGAAAAGGTCGCAGAAGTAAAGCCAACAAAAGTCAAAAAAACATTAACAAAATAAAATTATGAAAATGATACTTAAAACTGACTACGCTAAGGCTGGAATTAACATCTTTAACGGCGACATCGTCAAATTTAAAGATGAAGGTAAGTTAGTGCCGTCAAAGGATTTTAAGGGAAACGACACTGAAGTCTATAAATTTACCCTTGAACTTGCGCCAGAGCGGCAGCAATTTGAAGGCGAGACAAAAATTTATCAGATGAATAAGGGGACGCAAAGGGTGTTGATGGAAAAATGGGGCGAAGATAGCGCAAAGTGGGTTGATCGCCCCCTAGAAGCCATTGTTGATAAAAAAATCATTGATGGCAATGTAAGAAAAGTGTTGTCTCTTATACCGGCGGAAACAGACGGAAAAACAAAAAAAGAGATGGATATTCCTATTATTGAAGAAGACGAAGAGACCGCGAATGAAGAATTAAATCAATGATAATCAAAGGGGAATATACAACCAAAAGATGGAAGGTAAGGAGTAAAAGCCAGCCGGGCATTTATAGAATTATTGAATTGACGAATAATGGAAAATTGTATTGTGATTGCCCGGCTGGCAGTTTTCGCAACGAATGTTCGCATATTAAAAAAGTAAAACTCTATGGAACTCAACAGCAAACTAATTAAGTTGTCTGGTAAAATAGAAATGTCTCCCGAACAAAATCTTGAAAACGGCCAGTCGGTAATTTTAACTTGCCAAGGCGAGGTGGTGGCGGTACAGGAAAATAATAATCAAGATAATACTTTTGATCGTATTTACAAAGTAAAAATAGCGACTGCGGAAATTCTTTCCTGCGTCCCGCGGGGTAAATTGTTGGAGAATAAAAAAAATGAGCAAAGAAAAAAAAATCAGAAATAAAAATATGTACAATAGGTGGCGGCGTGGCGGAATAAGTTATGGAAAATTGGCTAAATTTTACCACTTGGATGTAAAGACTACTTTCGTGATACTTCAAAGAGAGAAAGAGAATAACGGGTTGTCTGGTATTCCGAAAATTTTATGAGTTGGCGACATTGGCGGTGGGGCTTGACAGGTTATTGGTGGTATGGTAAGATTAAAAATATAAAATAGTTCTTTATGGTTTGGTGGCAACAAAAAGTTTATTGATAATAGTAAATTCTTTGTTGCCACTAAAAAGCAACAAAAAGGTCGGAACGGCTTATAAACCAATAGGTAAACCAAATTAGAGGTGATAAAGTGAAAGGAATGGTGAAAGAAGTTTGGTGGTGCGATAAGCACGGAAGACCGCCAGAAATATCTGAATTTCTGACGAAGTGTATTGCAGGGGACGAACATTGCGTGAGACTGGTATTAAAGCCAGAGGATGATTGCAAGGGGTGTATTTGCGGATGGCGCAAAAGCGGAACAATGGGGTGAACAGAAATGTTGAGAGAGTTTATGGAGGCGAACAGCGTTTTGACTTGGCGGTACGATGGCGTTGATGTATCGGTAATCAAAAAGCCCGTTAATGTGTTCGGCGCAGAACCGTACAGCAACGGACTGATGGACGATATGCAAAGACTAGCCACCGTAAGTTTTGGCGCAGAGTTTGACGAAAGTTCGCAGGACGGAGTGAGGGAGCATATTCTCGGCGCGGATATTATCGCAATCTTGTATTCGGAAAAATCAATACTAGGGTTTGCGTCCGCAAAGAGGATGGAAGTGGAAGGCGAAAAGATATTTTATTTGCACGGCATCGTTATTGCCACAGAACACAAAGGCAATGGCGGGTCAAAGAAACTGATAGAAACACTATCGCAATTGTGCGAGGCGAATAAAATCGCCTTGACCACACAAAATCCAGTAGTGTTCTGTCTGCTCAATTCACTGTGCGATAAAGTATTTCCATCGCCGTTTGACAAGAGCGTTCCGCAAGAAATTCGCGGACTAGGTGGAAAACTGATAGAGGGCAGGCAGGGAAAGTTTAATCCGCAAACATTTGTCGTTAATGGTTTGTACGATAAGTGTTTGTACGGTGGATTGCCACAGAGCCGGCGCAAAGAAGTGAATAGTTGGTTTAGCGAAGCCCTAGAAGTTGAGCGTGGGCTTACTACCAACGGCTTCCTGTTCGTTGGCGAAAGGGCGACAACATAGGGGATTGGACGAAAGTCAAAGCCCGATCCCCTCTTTTTTATGAAAGAAATTTTGGACATTTTACTAAAACACAATACCGGGAATAGCGAATTAGAACCAAGCCAGAATATCTTGCCCGCGCTAAAAGATGTGGGCAAATACCTCAAAGAGTACGGTATCTATTGCGAAATCCAAAAATACAATGTACCCGCCCAAGATGGACGGGATGTTTGTCATTGTAATTTAATTGCATATAAACCAAATAAAAATCCAGTACACAAATATATTTTATTTCAGGGGCATATTGATACTATTCCTGCGCAAGGCGATTATTTTTACAGGACGACCGATGGGCAGGTTGGTGGCAGGGGGGCAGTTGATATGAAAGGGTCTCTGGCAGGAATGATTAAAGCGTTTGTTAAAACTTATTCTGATGGCAATTCAGCCTTATTGATTACCGGCGATGAGGAGGCGAATGGATTTGCTGGTATTTATAATTTCTTAAAACACAAGCACCCCCCGATTTTATTTGCGATAAACGGCGAACCGAACGGGTTGACGATTTCAAAGAAAATGAAAGGCGTAATGATGTTTGACCTTGAAAAAAGCGGCACAAACGGGCATAGCTCATCGCACTATAACGATATGCTGATTGAAAATTCTATCCCGCTCTTGTTTGATATAAAAGAATATATTGACGAGGCGCGACTTGTGAAAAACGATGGCTTCGGCAATACCGGCGGAGCGTTGACAATCGTTCAGGCGGGCAAGAAAGCAAACCAGTTGCCTGATAACATAAAAATACATTTCCATTTGCGGACAGTGGAACATAGCGGTAAATATCCATTCAAAATTAACCTTAACGGCTTTGCCCTTAATCAAAGAATACACGAGCCGATTTCTGTTGAAATACCCGTTTTGTTTTACGAAAATATGAGCCAAGCGTTCGCTTCGGTGGGGATGGCGTACAAGGAAAGTGTCTTTGCGGCTTTTTCAGAGGCAGTGATTATAAATGACGCGGGTATCCCGGCAATCGTTTTCGGCGTAGGCAATTTGGAAAACGCACACGCGGACGCGGATCGGGAGGTGGTCAACATTAAGGACATTGAAAACTACTCGGCAATTCTTGAAAACTTTATCAAAAATATAAAAATATATGAGTGATAAAACTAAAAAATAATTCTTTACGAATAATGAAATTATGGCAAAACAAAAATGCCCCTGGTGTGAAAAAACTTTTTTCGTTGGCGATGTTGGTGAGATTCTGGATCTTCTTTGTTATAAACATAAAAAAGAACATTTAAAGCAGGAAACAAAAATAATTAAAGACTATTTAGTTTTGATGCCGAAAAATGTTAAAAATAAGAAAACTGTTATCAGTATTAAAAAAAATAATCGCTATAAATCAATTTCATTCCCCGATTTATGAACAACAATAAAAAAATAATCCTTTACGCTATCAGTGCGCACGGCGAGGGCAGAGTAATGGAAATTGGTAAATACGACAGCATAGAGGAAATTGAGCTTGATGTAAGTATCTTTGACAGAGATGTAGTTTTAAAGTTTGAATACGAGGCATAATTAAGCAAATAATAATATGGATATGTCCAAATACTATGACCAATTACTCAAAGAAAACAAAGAACTACGGAAAGCCGCAAAGGATTTGAGCGATAAGAATTTTAAGTTAAAACACAAAATAGCAGAAATGAAAGAAGATATAAATTCAGTGTTGAGTATGCTGGGCGGGATGGAAGACGATGTGGATAGGCAGAAGATAGTTAATTTTATCAAGGAGTATTTAGTGTAAAATCTGAAAAATATGGGAAAATATACAACATTTATAGACTGGTTGGAGGAATGGTTCATTGAGACTAATGTTTTTGTAGAAACTCCAATTACGAAAGATAATTGGGAAAAACTTTTTGAATTGTTCTTGGAAAAACAGGACAATGAAAAAATGATTGAATGGGCTGAATTGTTTGGTAGATGGCAATATATCGAGGGACAACGAAGAATGTTAGAGGAGCGAAAAGTAATGTGAACCATTTTGGGGCTACAAAGAGTATTTAGCGTAAAACCTATGAACCAACCAATAGAGAAATTAAGTGCCGCTTGCGATGGATATGACAAGCAAAGCGACAGAGTATTGATGTGGAATAAAATAAATGAGATTATTGATTATTTGTTTCCCGATAAACCTATGAACCAACCAATACAAGACTGGCGAAAGAAATGGAAAAAGGAACTTGATAAGCACAGCGACTACAAAGAAGCAATGTATCCTTTTTGGATGGAGGAATTTATCGCTAAAGTAGAACTTGCCGCCAGAGATGAAGGCTACGAGTGCGGACTAGACCAAGCAAAATCAATAAAACTCGCCGCATACAAGAGAGGATTGGGAAAGGCAAAGTATTTTGTTGAAGAATTAGAAGTTGGCAAAGACAATATCTGTTTAAAGTGTTGTTTGGATATTGAGAAAAAAATTGACCAAGAAATTAAAAAAAATGAAAAATAAAATAACAACTGATAAACCTATGAACCAACCAAATGAAACACTGAGTGTGGAAAAAGTAAAGGAACTTATCGTCCGCGAGACTATCGCTGCCTACAACAAAGGCGTTGCTGATGGCATTCACTATGTTGAGGAGGCGGTTGATTATGCGGCAGGTATAAATTACCCAGAGTTAAAACAAAAAAATGCTTCTTAATTATACAACCAAAATAGACCCCGACAAGACCTGCGCTGAGATTGGGAAGATTTTATCCAAGCACGGAGCGCAGGCCGTGATGACGGAATATGACCAAAAAAATCATCTTGTTTCGGCATTGGCTTTTAAGATTGATTTAGGAGAAAAAAAGATTTCATTTCGTCTGCCTGCCGATTGGCGACCAGTTCAAAAGGTTTTAATTGAGCAGGGAGTAAAAGCCGACCAAATGATGGCGGTAAGGGTATCTTGGAGGATTATAAAAGACTGGGTAGAGGCGCAGATGGCTTTAGTGGAAACCCAGATGGTTACCACTCAACAAGTATTTTTACCTTATGCTATTATGGCCAATGGTAATACATTATCAGAGAATATAATTGCTGACCCGTCAATGCTTTTAGGGAGTGGGAAGGAAAAATGAGTAGATTTAATCCGTAAATGAGTAGATTTGAAAATAAAGAGGGAAATATATAGCAATTTTATGAAATCAAAACAACCTGAAATCAGTTGCAATGAAAGCGTTGTAATAATGTCTGCCGTGAGATATATGCTTGGCAGAAGTTCTTACGGGGTTGGTTGCGTGTGTGATTGGGTAAAATTGAACAAAGATAGACTGACTAAATCAAACAAAGAAGTAATCGCAAGAGATATAAACGAGCATTGCGCCAAATTTCCTGATACTTCCTACAAAGACGAATGGCAGAAATTGGCAGAAGTATTAACTCTATGAAACCCTCAATCATTAAAGCTCGCAAACAAGCTAAACTACGGGAGAAGCGAAACTCTTACAAATTCTTACACAAGAAAGCGTGGGCATTATTCAGTTTGCACATTCGCCTGAAATACGCTGACTGCGATGGTATGGTGAGGTGTTTCTGTTGTGGAGCGTTGAAGCATTACAAGCAAATGCACGCCAGCCATTTCTTTCACGGCAGATTGGATTTTTCAGAAGACAATATCTATCCTACCTGTCCGCAATGCAATACATTCAGGTCTGGAAATCTGGCAATTTACGCTGAAAGACTAGTAGCAATGGGCGTGGATTTGGTAAAGTTAAGGCGGGACGCTGAAACCACCAAGTATAGTTGCAGTGATTTAAAGGATATAATAAATAAATATAAAACAGATAACTAAAGGCAATTAAGCTATTTGCTTTATTAAAATTATATTGCTAAAATATATTAAGAAGGAAAAAAAGATGGAAATTAAAACAATTCCGATCTCCAAATTGAAGCCATGCGCAAGAAATGCGCGGATACATTCTGCAAAACAAATTGAATTATTGGCGAAAAATATAAAGCGATTTGGATTTACTACGCCGATTTTAATTGACGAAAAAAAAGAAATAATTGCGGGACACGGTAGATTGGAAGCGTTAAAAAAAATGGGGGCGACTGACGCGCCGTGTGTGGAAATTGCGGGATTAAGTAAGAATGAAATAAAAGCATTGCGCCTTGCCGACAACCAGATTGCTTCTATGGGTGATTGGGATATGGGTTTGGCGATCAGCGAATTGCGAGGGTTGGACAGCGATTTGTTGGATTTAACAGGTTTTGATAAAGATTTATTGATTGAGCCAGACGAAAACGATGATGTAATACCCGAAGTTAAAGAAAATAAAAGCAGGCTGGGCGATTTGTACGAGTTAGGGGCGCACCGAGTTTTAGTGGGAGATGCGACCAAGCGCGAGGATGTGGAGCGGTTGATGGGGGGCAGGAAGGGAAGATTGTTATTTACAAGTCCGCCCTACAATATGAACGCAGGAATGTATGAGAATTATGAAGATAATTTAAAAAGCGAGGAATACATAAATTTTAATATAAATACTATAAATGTTTGGAAAGATTATTTATTCGGTTTTCTTTTTTGGAATATATCGTATAACAAGAAAACCCGTTGGGAATTTATAGAAATACTTTATAGAATTATTAAAGAAACAGGGTTTAAATTTTTAGAATTGGTGGTTTGGAATAAGAAACACGCCTTGCCAATTACAAGTAAGGAAATGATGACGAGATTATATGAGGATATTTTAGTAGTTGGGAATGATTTAGAGGCAGGGGTTGAAAAAGATATAGAGATGGTTGGATTATTAAGGAATGACAAAAAAGCATATTTTAATAGAAATACGGGAAAGTATTTAAGTAATTATTGGGAAATAATAGTTAATGATGTGCAATTAAAAAATCATTTAGCTTGTTATCCTGTAGCATTACCACAAAGAGCAATCCAAATAATGTCAAATGAGGGCGATATTATATTAGATCCTTTCCTCGGTTCCGGTTCCACCCTTATCGCCGCGCAAAAGACAAACCGCGTATGCTATGGCACAGAGATTGATCCGCATTATTGCGATGTGATTGTGCAAAGATATGTCGATTATACAGGCAATGAAAATATAATTAAGAATGGTAAAAAAATAACATGGCTGAAGAATTAAAAAATCCAGTAGAAAATGGAGAAAAATTGGTAAGAAACGGAAATGGACAATTTGTCAAAGGCCACCCACCTTTACCTAATGCGGGGCATCCACTGGGCAAGCCTAACTTCGGTACTGATTTTGACGATGTGGTGGAAGAAATAGCCAAGGCAAACAACATTACAACCAGCGAGGCGCGAAAGGTATTACTTAAGAAGGCTTACGCCGAAGCGAGAAATGGGAACTTTCCTTATTCTAAAGACATATTTGATCGGTACTATGGTAAGCCACAGGAACGGGTTGATCTGACTTCTGGCGGAGAACGGTTGTCTTTGGATAAAATAGCCGTGTCTATAGAAGAAATATCAAAGAAAACATATAGCGCGGAGGATGAGTTGAATAAAATATGACCATAGCCGAGATAATGGCGGAAACCAGAACTACTAGGGGGGAAATGAATGATATGAAGGCGTTGGTAAGGAAACTTTATAAAAACAAGAACGGTCAGCCATTTGAAATGACAGACGGGCAATCAATAATTTTCGCATGTATTTTTAAAAGAAAATTCCCGAGAATTCATATAGAAACGCACACCAGATATGGAAAATCAGAAATAATATCTTTGGCTGTCCTCACCAGAGCAACAACATTCCCGGAACGAACTGCAATAGTGGCCGGCAAGAAAGACAAGGCAGGGATCATAATGAGTTATCTTATTGGGCACATTTTTGACAATGAGTATTGCCGTAAGCGGTTTTTGATGGAGGGAGAAAGCGAGGAGAATATACGCAGGTATAGAAACAAGGATAAGATAAACTTTGACCTTGGGGGAGGATTACTCGGGGAAGTTTATATCTGTTCCGCTCAAGACGCTCTTGGTTGGGGCGCGAAGAATGTAGTAGAGGACGAAGCCGCATTAGTACCTACATCAGAACACTCTTTGGTTATCAGGATGCTTGGAGATGACACTGATAATTTTCTTTGCAAGGTTGGTAATCCGTGGGACGAGGAACATTTCAACAAATCAAGGGAAAGCGATAATTATAAAAAGATAATCATAGGTTATCCAATAGGAATTAAAGAGGGAAGAATAACGCCCGAGTTTATAGATGAGGCAAGGAGGGAGGCATTTTTTGATGTATTGTATGAGTGCGAATCTCCCAAATCGGCAGTAATGGATAAGAAAGCGTGGATACCTCTTTTTACTAGAGAAGAGGTTGCGAATGCGATGGTGGAGAGTAGAGATGGGTTTGGAGTTAATAAACTAGGCGTTGATGTGGCCGGCGGGGGAAGGAACTTTAGTGTAATAGTACAGCGACACACGAATATAGCTAAAAAAATATACAAAACCCACGATCCCGACACGATGAATTTGGTTGAAGCCGTGGTGGATAGAATGGAATTAGATAAATTGCCGAATAGTAATGTTGGTATAGACAAGGTTGGGATTGGAAACGGGGCGTATGATATGCTTAATAGGCTCAAGCCCGGTGTTTGGGGGGTAGATGGGGGCAATGAAGCATCAGACAAAGAGAAGTTTTTCAACCTACGGGCAGAATTGGCGTGGAAGGTTAGGGAATGGATACTTGGGGGCGGGAAATTGGAAAGGGATGATGATTGGTTTGAGTTGTGCCGACTGAAATATAGAAGTAAATTAGTTGGAAAGCAGACAAAAATGGTTTTAATAAGTAAAGAGGAACTCGCCAAGGAAGGAATAGATAGCCCTGATTGCTATGATGCCCTTGCAATGACATTTATAACGCTCGATATTATTTTTTCCGACTATGATAAGATGAGGGAAGAGGAAATGAATAGGTCGCGAGATCCTCATAATCCTTTTTTTGAAATATGAAAGAAACAATCAATAATTTACAGTGCGACTGGGAAGGAATGTTGGAGTGGTATGGGGTAGAAAATGAAGACGACAGAAGAGAAATTAAAAAGATGATTGCCTACGAAATTGATTGTTATAGAAAACGAGGATTTTTAAGGTTTTTTAAAAAAACTCCCAAATGGGAAATTTTTAATTAAAATTATATGCCGCAAGAATTAAAAAGTGTTCTTTTGGAGGAGCCGAAAATAGAAAACTTGTCGCCTAACTATACAACTGACCAGCAATTATATCTTCGTAATTTGCAAAAGCGATTGGAGTTTGCGAAGTTTCAACGGGAACAATCAAGGGACGAATTTGACGGAATGAACTACGAGCAATACTGGTTGGAGAATGAAAAGGGAGCGAATACCTACATTAAACCGAAAAAAGACAAATCAGAGATAAATTTCCAGTCTGGTACATTAAGGCAAAAGTTATTCTCTTTGGTTTCTAGCTTGCAATCTCTTAATTTAGGCGCGGATATTCTAGCGTTTGATAGGAATGAAACAATCATAAGTTCCCTCGGGCAAGCAATGGAGGATATAGTGGAAAAGACAGAAGAGTTGGAAGGCGACGAAGAAAAGCGAATGTTACGGCAATACGAAATGATAAAGCAAGGCGATGTGTTCATTGAGGATGTTTGGAAGGACGAGGGGGTAACAGACAAAGAAACAACCAAAGAGTTTAATGGTAAATTCAATGATGTATTTTGGAAAACAAATTATAAGGAGACCGAAGGTAAAGCGGAAAGGAATATCATTTCAGGGTTGAAGATATATCTTGGAGATTTGACTAAATATTTTATAACCGATCAGCCCTTTATATTCACCCGTGCGTCCTTTTCTTACAAGGAATTGGAACGGATTTATGGTGAATGGGAAATGTGGAAATATGTATCTAAACAGCAAAGGAATTTTGTCGGTGAAAATAGCGAAGATGCCCTAGTGACGGCTAACTGGAATTTACAATATAATCCTGATGGTAAATGCGAGATAATCAAATACCAAGATGTGCCGAACAACGAGTATCAAATCTTAATCAATGGTATTCCGATGATGCCTATTGGATCGCCGTTGCCTTGGGGAAGATATTACAACATTACCCAGCAACACTTTGAGCCAATTAGAGAGAATTTTGCCTATGGGAAGTCGTTTATATTCAGAAACAGAAATAATGTATATCTGATTGATGAAATGATTAAAATGGCTTTATTGAAGACCTGGAAGAGTTTTATGCCGCCATATATCAATACATCAGGGCAAGTGATAAGAAGCACTGCTTTTATGCCGGGTAAGATAAATATGGGCATAAAGGCCAATACTTTAATCCCACTAGAGCAAAACGCAGTTCAAGGAGTTACGACAAGTGAGTTCAATATGGTGCAGGAAATGATAAGGTTCGTTGATGCTAATACAACTAGTCAGACATTTGGAGGAATGCAAGAGCGCGGCGCAACAACAGCAACACAGATCGTTGAGGTTCAAAGGCAAGCAAGAATTATGCTTGGTGTCGTTATTCTGGCCGCATCTTTATTGGAAAAGAAAATTACCGATTTGAGGGTAAATAATCTTCTTAAAAATTGGTTTGAACCTTCGGAAATGGTACTTGATGAAGTTAAAAATATATTGAAAAATAGATACAGGATAGTATCAAGGAAAAGACAAATCAGTGAGGAAGGAATTGGAATGAGGTATGTTGTGCCCACGGAGGAAAATGTGAATGTTGGTGCGTTGAGGGCAGAAGAGGAGCAAAAAAAACAAAAATTAGGTATGCCGATCAGGATTATTGCTATAAATCCCAATGAACTGAAACAGGCGAAATACTTTTGGTTTATAAGTGTCAATCCCAAAGAGAAAAAATCAAGTGAAATGTCAAAGTTAATGTTTAGCGAGATGATCTCGCAAGCGACACAATTGGGATTGCAGTTAAATCCACAGCTAGTGCAGGATAAATTCGCCGAAGTATGGGACTTAGACCCAAGTAAGCTATTTGCGCCCCAAGCAACTCAAATGCAGGCCTCACAGGGGCAGTTAAATCAAGGGGAGCAACAGGAAGTTATGCCTCAAAATAAACCTACGGGTGTTCAAAAGCCGACTGTCAATCAACTTATGGAAAGTATCGGCAATAAACAATTGGCATAATGGAAAAAGAAAAATTATCAAAACTCGCAATAAGAGCCATTAAGATGGTTACTGATGAATTTGTCGGGTCGGGTGGTGAAGTATTAAGAGAAAAAATGAACATATTCAATGTTTCTTTATTAGCCAATTGTATTGTAAGGATGGTAGTTTGTGCCATAGAAAATAATCAAAATGGAAAAAGAACTAAAACAGGCAAGGAAAATAAATGAGGATTTATTGGAATGGAGCAAAACAAAAGAATTATTGATGGAAAAAGTGAAACTATTGTCCGAAGAAGAACAGCAAGCCAAAGCATCGTCTTATGAGATATTTTGGCGGGTATATTTTGAAAGAGATTTACAATGGTTAGCGGCACAACAATTAGAGTGGATGAGCAAAAATGTTGAAGGCGATGCGCAATTGCTTTGGTTTAGAGGAATGTTGGCGGGATTGGATTTGATAAGACAGGCATTTGAAAATCAGGTCAATGTATCCGTGGCAAGATTTAACAAATGAACCAATGAATAGTTTTACATTCGGTCTTTTAATAGCAATTGTGATTATAATAATTTTTTTGCTTGACGATTCTGATCGTATCCAAAAATAACAATGGTCGACTTCGCTTTTCGTAATTGTGCGTTATCAATTACCGTAAAAGTCGGTCAAAAATAATTAAAAAAACAAAAAAGTGAAACTATACGACAAAGAGGGTAAAGAGGTAGATGCTCTTACGCAAGAGGAAATTGATGTCCAATTGCAACAAGAAAAAGAAACCGCGGTGGCTCAAGCCAACGCCTTGAGGGAAGAGGAAGTTAATGCGCTATATGAAGAAAAAGTAAAAATAGAAGCTGAAAAACTTGCATTAGAGGAAAAATTAGCAGGATTGCAAGATAAGGACAAAAACTTTGGCAGTTTAAGGAAAGCCGCCGAAACAAAAGACAAGGAAATAGAGTTGTTAAGAACAAAAATAACCGAGATGGAAACAGGTTTTACCAAGAAGGTTCAAGATATAGAAACTTCCAAGGTGCAGGAAACTAAAGACCAAGAAATAGAAAAGTTGGCGGGACAAGACATAGAAACAAAGAAAAAGATTAGTTTTTTCTACGATCAGTTCGTAGGGGGTAGCGAGACGAAAGAAAAGATTAAGGAAAAGGTCAAAAACGCTTATCTTTTAGCAATGGGGGGTAAGGCAAAGGTAATGCAAAGCGATGTAATATCATCTAGCGGGGGGGATGTGGCAATACCGAATGAAACAATTCAACAAGGCAAGTTGTCAAGTCCTGAAGTAAGGGATGTGGCGAAAAAACTTGGTATTACTGATCAAGAATTAGCTAAAAGTGGACTGATTTAAAAAATATGGAAAATCAACAAAACGAAGTTATAGAAAAGAAACCATTAGGCAGGCCAAGGAAGTTTCAATTACCCGTGCAGTCGTTTCAAGAAGAGGAAGTAAAAAGTCCTGAGACGCCCAGCAAGCCAGACGCAAGTGTTCAAGGAGCAATTTCAGCAATTATGACTGAATTGCAGGATTTAAGGAAGGACAGAGATATTCTTCTTTCAATCGCGGATAAGAACCAGTTGGCGAAGTATTATTCCAAGCACCAGTCTAAACTTCCTAAAGTTGTAAGATTGAGAAGTTTGTCGGTAACTAATGCGGAAGGAATAACTGAAGAAAAACTAATAATCGGTTGGGAAACAATTACGAACAGGGTTTGGAAAGAACGACCCAATCTTTGGATGGAAGACCAAAAGATAAAACTTATATTTAACGATGGAACATCGTTGGTGATGGATTATCTTAAATATGCTCAGCAATACAACTTGACGATTGAGGCGATGGTAACGGCAAGGACAATTGAGGAAGAAAGTGGAGATGAAATGCTAAAGGTCGTCAGAAAAGACAACGGACAGGAATTGCTCATTAAAAGCACATTCGTGAACTAATATGTTAAAAAAATGCGGCAAGAGTTGGTGTTTGTTTTCTAAATCTACAGGTAAGCTTCTTGGAAAACATCCTACTCGCGCCAATGCGATGAAGCAAGAGGTGGCAATTAGCCTTAGTAAGGCACGCAAATCGGGACATAATGTACCAAAACAATGAAAAAAGAAAATTATATAGGCAAGTATTATGGCTGGAAGAAAATCGTTGATGTAATTTCGGTAGAAGAAGACGCGAATGTTCTTGTGGTTTTTGAGGACGATAAAAAGAAAAAAGAGGAAATGATGATTAGTTTGGTGCTATTGGATAAATTTATTACCCAAGATAAAGTTGATCCAACAGAATTCAGGTCAAGGGTCGCATTGCCGATTATAGAGGAAATACTTAAGGTTTTACTTAAGTATCAAGTAAGAATAGAATGGATTGACTATATTTTTCAGACAACCGCTCAATCGGTTAATCAGAGCATTATGAAGGCAGAGAAAAAGTTTTGGGGAAAAGAAATCTACGACAGAACATTTTTTGATGTAGATAATGTCTTAAAGCAAAAAAATGAATGAAGAAATCAAAGAAAATTGCATCATAATCCCTATAGTTAAAGAATCTGGATTGGATAAGGACGGAAAGGAAATAAAAGACAAAGATGGCAATATCTCTTATAAACGCGAGGATTATCAAGGATTGCTTACGCTTTTGAATTTGTACGACACAAGAAAACAAGGAAGTTTTATGAAAGAAGGACGGATTTATCTTGGATTGAAAGATAAAGTGGAAAAAGGTTGGGCAAAAGACAGTAAAGTGTTAAATCTTACACTAGATGAAGCTTCTTTTTTAAAGAAATTTCTAACTGAATTACCCGACAAAGAAGCGAAGGAAGTAAGATTGCCTGAATATATTATGCGTACTTTATTTGGAATGCTTGACATTCTTGTGTAAAGTATGCTATACTAAAATTATAGAGGAAAAACAGCTCGGTAGAATGTAGACAGAGCGGATAATTGTTTCATTTTTTCTTAATTATCCGTTCTAATGTGCATTTTCGCAGATACCACTGCGTTAACAAGTAAGGAATCTTCGGGGGAACCCCGTTAATAACACAGATTCACATATCACCATTCGTGGTGCTTTTTCGCGTAAATTGACGCGTGATAGAACAAAGGTTAAAGTTAAATTTAAAATTTAAAACTACTATGTTTAAAAAGGCTCGTGGAAAGACGAAGTTTATGTACTTTCCGATTGCGGCATCTGTTGCGATTGGAAAGGGAGCGGCTGTAGCTTTGGCAAGTGGAACTGTCGTAGCGGCATTGAACGATGTGGCAGTTTATAATGTCGTTGGGGTTCTTCCGCAAGCAAGAGCGGCTACCGATTCCGATTACGCGGTGGCTAAAACTATCGCGGTAGAAGTGCCTGTAGAGAAAAATGTAGAGTGGGAGGTTGATGTTAATTCTACACTAGCAACAACCGATGTGGGGTTATATTTGGACTTCACTACTGGCGATACGGGGCTTTCCCTGGATCATGGTGTAAGTACCCTAGACCACGCACTTTGCACCAAGTATGTTTCAGATACTAAAGGTTGGTTTGTTTTGAATTGTGGAGCAGATGCTCACACAAAAGCGTAGTTTAATCAAATCTTTCAGTAAATTCCCCAAAATGAACAATTATTAGGAGCTGAAAGATTAAAAAAGTGGAACTTAATACAATTAGTTTCTCGGACTTCGTAAAACTAGGCAATGTTATCTTTGTCAAGGGACTGACTAGCGTTGATAATATAATGCAAACTTCAGGACTGGTAAAGGTAATGTCTATTTCAGAAGCTACCGGGAACACAAGAGAGTTTACGGAAATTGAGACAAACGAGTATTTGACTTATAAGGGCGAAGGAGACCAAGCGGCAAGGGCAAAAGTCCAGCAAGGGTACAGTAAAACGATGACCTCGTATAGGGTTGCGGAAAATGTTGGTATTACTTATGAGATGAAAACTCAAAATAAGTATCCCGAAGTTATTTCCAATTTAACGAGTGCTGGAAGAAAGGGGCCTAATACGATAGATCTTGACGCATCTATGCGCGTTACATTCTGTACAGCGACTTCGTACACTTCCAAAGACGGAAGGACGATTGCCACTACTGTGGGGGATGGTTTCCAGTTGGCGTATACATTGCACACGCTAGCGGGGTCTTCAACGACTTATCGGAATCGTTTGGCGAACAATCCTGCTCTTTCAAAGGGAGCTTTGGAAGGAATGGAACGGTTGATTACAGAGAATACTTTCAACAACCTCGGCGAAAAGCTGACGGCAAAGTTTGATATTCTCTTTACCACAGATGACCCGAATGTCGTTAATACCGCTCGGGAATATCTGCAATCAACTGCTTCGCCTGACGCACTGCACGCTGGCGTTATGAATCCCTATTCGGGGAAATATCGCCATGTAATTTTGCCAAGAGTCGCACTCACAGCCGCAGGTGCTACCGATAGCACAAAACGGGCATACTGGGGTATCGCCAGTTCGGAATTGTCTTCATTTTATCTGGGTATTTGGGAACAACCTCATATGATTGCTCCAACAGTTGGTGGCAATGGGGAAGATCCTCAAACAGATGATATGGACTTTAGGGTGCGTGCTGGTTATGGAATGTGCGTAGTTGGAGCGACTTGGTTCAAGTTTTCGAGTGGCGACGGAACTGCCTAGAGAAAGCATAAGTTTTTTCAACCTCATAGGGGAGGAGGTAAAGTCTCCCCTTAAAATCCTTCCGGTAAATGGCGGAAGTAAAACTAATCATAAACTAAAATGGAAAAACAACTCAGTCGGTATGGTGCAATTGCAAAAGCTCTCCCTGCGACAATGGGAAAGATATTCTTCGTAGTTAATGGAGCTGATTCTTGGGCAGGGGATCTTATCCGAGAATTTCCTACCGATAGCGACGGGCAATCCAGGGTATTTGTTACTACTTCCGGTGCGGATACGGATAGTTTAGCTATCCAAGCGGCGCTCGATGCTTGTGTCGCGGGTAGAGATGATTATGTTTTCGTCCTTCCTTCAACGAATGACTATGACCTTGAAACAAAACTTACAATGTCGAAAAGATCGGTTCATTTAATTGGAATGAATTATCTGAATGATAAGCAAGAAACAGGTTCTAATAGTGCTACAAAATTGCACATGATTGCTGACGACGATGCGATTTTGCTCACCGGCGGGAATTGCGAAATTGCTGGGTTTTATTTCAAGAATTATAACAATCAAGGAACAATAGTGGTTACAGGTGGGATTGCTGATTGTGCCCATATTCATCATAATCATTTCAATATGAATGCGGTGACTACGAACGGAGTTGCGCAGGTTGACTTTTCAGGTGCGTCGAGTTCATTCGCTTGTATCGAAAGGAATACTTTTGCTACTAATGTTTCAGATTTGACATTCGCTTCATTGATCAGTGTTTCATCGAGTTGCACTTGGGGAAAGGTATTGAAGAATAACTTTATGATCGGCGATGGTTGCACGGTAACTTGTGTGATTCAAAACCTATCTTACAAAGGGCAAACAAACGACAACGATATCTTTTGCGCGAGTGGAGGAGGTGGAGCCACATCAACCATTACGAATGCAATAACGATTGGAGGTGGCGTTGCGGCAGGTAATAGAATGTCTATTGCTGGAACAACGACACAAGATCTTGTTGGAGGGAGTGCAACGAGCTTTGTAGATAATCGCGATGCAGGTAGCGGTGGATCATTGGCATTTACTAACTAATTTAGTTAGCAGTTCTTGCTGGCTCTCTGCCAAAGAACCAGCATAAAGATATGAGACTATTTAAAAAATTGAAAGCCTATAATCAGCAAGAAATTGAGGGGGCATATTTCGGTTTTGGCATTTTGAGAGCGAAAGATTACGATAGGGACATTTATGGTCATTTGTTTTTGTTTTCAATGAACACAAAGGTTAAAAAATTCATTAAGAAGCTATTTATAGCAATATAATATGCAAGTCAAAGTCAAAACCTTTAGAATGCCTAATCTCGATATTGGTGTTTTTGGTGGTTATGAAGAATTAGAGGATACAGTTAAAAATTATATTAAGAATAAATTGGAAGATGGCTGGACGCTTAATAAAGCGGTCGGCGGAGATTGTTATCTCATTTTAATTTTTACTAAAGCTTAAAAATATATATGTCTAACACAACAAAAGTTATCACAGCCCTTGATGCTGTTGCGAAAACGACTACTTCTAATAAGTTTTATGTCGGAGGTGCAAAGAGAATAGGATTATTATTTCGTAGGACTAATCATGGTTCAGGAAGTTCTACTTTTACCGTTAATGGGGGAATGGAAAGCGAAGACACCGTAACTCCGACAATGACAGCATTGAGTATGCTAATCACAAACACAGCAAACAGCAATGTGCAGAATTTAATTAGGGTTGCTTCTGTGGCACTCGTAAGCAATACGGACGCTTTGGTTTGGCTTGATCCTGTTTGCGTGCTTAATTGGTTATCCGTTACCGCTACCGAGGTAACTGATGGTTCGCATACTTGCTTTATTCTTTTAGAATATTAAACTATGGCAGATAACAAATGGAGCATAACAATTCCCGACCCCAACAATCCATCGGGAGCAGTCTTTGATGGCTATGTTCCTGCGTACTTTGCTAATAGTTATCCTTCATTTGGGAATAAGAACCAACTGGCGGCGATGAAGAATATAGACATCGTTGACCCGAATGTACTCACGCAAGGCCCCGTCCCGACAGCGTTGACATTGGGAACTCAAACTGGCGCAGTAACTACTCTGATTAAAAGTATAGCCAGAAAAATAGCTGGTGCTGATCTTTGTTTTGCCACTGGAGGGAATAAAGTTTATACATTTTCTTCTACGGCGGTTACCAATGATGGGAATTATCCTCACACGATAGTCAAAACACCTTATACTGGAGTAGACGCGAACGAAGTAATAATCTACAAATCGGCGTTATATTATTTTTATAATCATTCAGATAGTCAGGGAGACATAGGATATTCGGCCAATCCGTTTGCCGCAACTCCCACATTTGACGATGATTGGGGGTCAACTATCCCCTCGGGAGGATTGCCATTAAACTGGGGACAAGGTCGCTCTGACCCATTACTACATCAAGCTCTTGTCGCGGGGAATGGAAGCGTAGAGTTATTGTTCTTTGCCAATGGGTATTATGTAGGTTCTTATAACGGAACAACGATGAATACCCAAGCGTTGTTTATGGGATGGAATTCTCAAGTGGCAAGTCTTTCTTGGAATTTTAACCGTTTAATCATCGCTGTTAATAGTCCTCATCTAGAAGGAACTAATTCTGTTCAATCAGGAATTTATTTTTGGGACACTAGTTCTGTCTCGTGGGACGGAACTCCCATAACAATAAATGGCAAAATAGGAGCACTTTATACAAAGAACGGAATTACTTTTGTTTGGTGGCAGGAGGGAGGACAGGCGAATAGATATAATGTCGGATATATTTCTGGAGGGGTGCTGAAGTCAATAAGAAAACTATCGGGAACTTGTCCTTTGTATTATCAGGTTAGCGAATGGGAAGGATTTCTTGCTTGGATTTCCGATGGCTTGGTGTACCTGTTCGGTTCAGGGGAAGAAGCGATAATTCCAGTAAAGTTATTTCAATACACAAAATCATTAAGAGTAAATTCCGGAGGGATAGGCAGTCCATTCGGGACGATTATCACAGCGTCTTCATTAAGCACGACCAATTTTGAACTATGCAAAGCAAGCGGATACACAACAGACAGCGATTTCAAGACAAAAGCATTCAGGGTAGGAGGCGCAGGGGTGGCTAATTTCGTTGATTTAATACAAATTGAAACCGAACAAATGGCAACGGGAGCTAAATGTGATTTTACATTATATTACGATAAGGGAAAATCCAATGTGGCATTAACTCAAATTGCTTACGCGGCGTCCAATCCAACATTCCACAAGATATTAAGCAAAAGCGTGAAAGTAGAGGATTTTCTCTTATACGGGAATTTTGCGAACGGAAGTACCACAAATCCCGTTAAAATAAGAAGTATATTTATGGCGGGACACATAGTCCCTGAGAACTAATATGAATACAACTCGCACAATTTTAAAAACTCGTTTTGCTTTTGGTGTTTCTGGATTAGTATCTGACGCCAATCAATCCACAATTATCAACGAAGCGGTCAAAGATGTGGTTAATGATATAAATCTTGCTTCTCTTAAAAGGCGGACTGCTTTGTCGCCAGCGATGTTTGATGAAATATATCAATATACATTTCCGAGCGATGCCAAAACAAGTGGATTGATTGATGTAGTCCCGCAAATCAACAGGGGTAAATTTGACGACTGGAGATTAACTACTTTTGACGAATTTGACCGACTAAAAGAAGACCAAAGATTAGACCAGTATGGTGATCCGATTAAACTAGGCAGAAATACTTGGCTAGGGGAAAATCTCTTAGCAATAGACACAAGAGACGCAATCAACAAATTATTGGTTTCAAGGCCAGTAGATGACGATGTGGTAACCATTGACGGAATGAACACTCTCGGTTCTTGGGCGGCAGTAGGAGACGCTGGAACGCCGACACTGGATTCGGCGAATTATGTTAAGGGCAGTGCGTCAATAAGGTTTGATATTGGAGCTGGAGGCACTACAACGGCCGGTATTTATAACAGTGCGGTTTCTACCTTTGATGTAACCGATTACAAAACCGAAGGAAGTTGTTTTGTCTGGGTATATTTATCAAATGCAACTAGTATTACTAATTTCATCTTAAGAGTAGGTTCTTCGTCTTCGGCTTATTATTCAATGACCGCCACTACGACAAATGAAGGCGCAACATTTGTTACTGGCTGGAATTTATTAAGATTTGATTTTTCTGGTAAAAGCACCACCGGAACGCCAGACGATGACGCGTGTGTTTATGTTTCTCTTTATATGACAAAAGCCGCCGGCAAAGTAAGCCAGACGGGATTTAGATTTGATAACTTAATAATGGCTTTAGGAGTATATTACGATGTGCTCTATTATTCAAAATATGGTTGGTTATTGAATGCGGATAGTTCTTGGGCGGAACAATCAGCGGCAGATGCGGATATTCTAAATATGGAATATGACGAAATAAAACTCGTTGAATATAAATATCGGGAGCTTGCGGAAGGATCGTTGAGGAACTTTACCGCAGTGGAACAGAACAGACAACTATATGAAAACCAGAAAGCAATCTATGTTCAAAAGAACCCCGATGAAGCGTTAACGCTAGAAACCACTTATTATAATACTTAAATGAGAGAATTATTTGAACAAGATGTAGTCCCAAAAACAACCTGGAACGATATGGTTGACGCGATGGAAGGCGTTAAGGCAGGCCAGATTTTGCTCAAACCAAGAATCATAGACGGAGAAACAGAAAATACTCAATCGCAATCAGTAACCTTCACTTTCTACGAACACACCGTATCGCAATCCGCTGGAATGGGAATACCAAAAACAATTGTCGTGGACAGAGATTGCACGATAGACAAAGTGTACATTCACCTTGAAACAGCTCCAGGGTCAGCCAAAACCCTTACTGTGGATGTAAATAAAAACGGCACAACGATATTCACAACGCAATCAAAAAGGCCGTCTATCGCAGGAACAGCCACCGTGGATGAATCTGATACCCCCGATGTAGTTACATTGACAAAGAATGATTTGTTAACGATGGACATAGATGTCAGCGATGGCGCGGCTGATAAGTTAAGTGTTTATGTAAGATGTAAATAACGGTAATAATATATTATGGAAAAAGGAAAATATCATTCTGAAGAAACAAAAGATAAGATGAGTATAGCAAGAAAAAATAGTTTAACTGGATTTAGAAAGGGACGAATACCTTGGAATAAAGGAAAAAGGGGTATTCAGGTTGCGTGGAATAAAGGGAAACATCCAACGAAAGAAACTTTACTGAAAATGAGTAGAGCAACCAAAGGACGCCATTTTTCTCCTTTAACGGAATTTAAAAAAGGCCTTATACCTTGGATAAAAGGAAAGCATCATACCGAAGAAACGAGAAACAAAATTGTTTTAGCAATAAGAGGCAAAAGTCATATTTGGAGTGAAAAGGGAAAAAATAGTTTTAGGAATAAAATGTTTGGAGAAAATAATTGGAAATGGATCAAAGACAGATCAAAATTAGCAAAACATCAAGAAAGGAATGATGTAACTTATCGAGAATGGAGAATGAATGTTTGGTTAAGGGATAGTTTTAAATGTAGAATAAACAATTTTGATTGTAACGGTAAAATACAAGCACATCATATTTTAGGATGGAAATTATATCCAGAATTAAGATACGATATAAATAATGGCATTACCTTATGCCAAGCCCATCATCCGAGAAAACGGGCTGAAGAGAAACGGCTAATTCCTGTTTTACAAGAATTAGTGACAGTATCAAAATAAAATTTTTGAGTACACTTTCATTAGGCTCCTCTGCGGAATTTGATTCTTCTGCGGCAGGTATGAAATCAATAGCACGATTGACACACACGATGGAGCGGCGGCAAAGTTATCGGTTTATATTCGGTGCAATAATATGATATTTAAATTTTATGGCAAATAGATACTGGGTCGGCAATGGTGGAAATTGGAGTAGTACCGCTCATTGGAGCGCGTCTTCTGGTGGCGCAAGCGGTGCATCGGTTCCGACACAGAATGATAATGTTTATTTTGACGCAAATTCATTTACCAGCGATGGGCAAATAGTAGTCCTTGATATATCGGCATGGTATCCGTATTATTATACGGCAAAATGCAGGAATATGGATTGGACGGGTGTGTTGCATTCTCCAACTCTTAAATTCGGATCGGGCGGATATGATGATTATGATTTGAATGTTTCCGGCAGTCTTATTCTCGATAGTTCCGTTTCAATTGTAATTCATGCAAATACTCTTAGCGCGACCATACTGATGAACGCCGCGTCCGGGACATGGGATATTGATACGAAGGGAATTCAATTAGAGATATTGGAAATTGGAGGTACGGGGTTGAACGCGACATACAATTTACTGTCAACTTTAAATATCCAGAATGATCTTTATCAGTGGTGTTTTTACATTAAATCTGGAACATTAAACACAAATAATAATGCGATCAATCTTGAAAATACGAGTACTGGATCAGGTTACGCACTTCTTAAAATAAGTTCCGGAGCAACATTTAATGCTGGAAGTTCAATCATTGGTATTTCAATGTTGGTTAGTAGTAATAATGTGGATGGGATCGGAATTGAAGGCACTTTGTTTAATGCTGGGACATCAGTCATAAATCTTACAAATTGCGGACTTCAATCTTTGTCAAACCTTAATGAGGTTAATATCATTTGCGTTAATCATTCAAAATTAACCAATTTAATTTTTGGCGGATGCACGATAGAAAATTTGAATTTATTGATTACGACATGTACGCCCTATTTTTTATTTAGTGCAGGAGCAACGAGCACAGTTACAAACTTAAACGCCAATGGATCGGCAAGCAATTTAATTACTTTTTCTCCTAATCCGGATGACAGTTGGGGAACAATTCTTGCATTTACAATAGCCAATGGCGGCTCTGGATATCTACCCAACGAAGTGTGTTCGGTAATTGCAGGTGATGGAGAATCTGGATATAGCGGATATATAAAAATTTTAACAGTGGATGTGAATGGTGCAATTTTAACAGCCGAAATAGACTCTTCGGATGAAAGTTATAACTATTTTAGGGGAAATCATGCTTTAGAAAATCCCGGGGAAGTTCTCGCCGTTACTTTATCAAATGGCGGTTCGGATTATGAAGTAGGCGATATTCTTTTGATTCTTCCGAGTATAATCATTGGAGATTCCGGAGCGGAAGACGGATATATTGAAGTTTTGGGAATCAATGGAAGCGGAGTAATCACTTCATATCGCCTTATTCCCAATGAAGAATTTGATATTGATCCAAGTTCGGGATATTTAAGCGGATTGCATGATACCGAAAATCAAGGAGCGTCTTCGGGAAGTGGTGCGACATTTGTAATTAATGCCGGTGGAACTGGAGGAATAATAAATATTACAGAAATAACGACCACAGAAGCGCAAATATCATCAAATAATGTTGATATATCGTATGTTCAAGCAATAATGATTCATGCTCTAGGTGACGCTATACCTTTTGACGATACTAATGGTGGGGTGGATGGTGGAGGCAATACCAATTGGCTTTTCGTACTCTATAAATTAACAAATCCTAATATAGTTTTATCATAATAATATGCCACTTACACCTAGCCAACTTGAAGCAATACAGAAACAAGTCCAAGATATAAGAGCCAAGACTCAAGCGATCGGGTTGCAGGTTACGCCTGTAAAACCTCCCATTGCGGCAGGAGGTACAAATATACCTCCCTTGGCTTCAACTACGCTCACAGCGCAACCTGGGGTGTCTGGTGCAGTGCCTGCCGCAGTCGCAGGAGCCTCTTTGCTTAATCCACAAATGGATTTACCAATGGCGGCAGTGGCTGGAGCTTCCTTACTGACACCAGCATTTGGCGAAAAACCTTCCACCGTTTTGCCAGAAACAAAAACGGGGATATATACAACCGACCTCCCAAGACAACAGGATTTAGCAAAAAAAGTTGCCGCGCAAAATGCTGAAGTTGAAAAACAGCAAAACCAGCAACAACAAATAGTTTCATTAACTAATGAGCAAATAATTAAACAAAAAAAAGCGGAAATGGGGCTTGAACCTCCTCCCGTAGCGTATGATTCAAAAGCAACGAGGTCTGTATTAAGAGGAGAGTATGGATTGGCTGGGATGGAGACCGCAATGCAGGGAGTTAATAAATTGCTACTGGACGCGCAAGCTAGTTTAACCGCGGGAATAGATGCTGAATCTAGGTCTGGGCTTCCAATGGAATTAGTTACGGGCAGGGTAGATGAATTGAGAAGGCAGGGTAACGAGAAAATCCAATTACTACAAAACACCAAAGCATTATTACAGGACGAATACAACACGAAAGTAGGTATAATCGGTCAAATAATGCAAGACCAACAACAGGATTTTGCCAACGCGAATACCACTTATCAGAATAAATTTACCCAAGCAGTGCAACTACAAGACATAATTGCAGGGGAAAGAAAAGAAGAGCAAACTCAAGAAAATATCGCCCAAGACAATGCAAGGGCTAATCTTTCGGTTCTAATAGACTTGGCAAAAGGATCGGATATGACAAATATGTCTCCTGATACAAAAACACAAATGAATAAACTTTCTCTACAAGCAGGTATGCCAAGCGAAGTAGTAAATTATGCTTTATCAAAAAGTGCAGGAGGTGCAGTAACTCCTCACTTTAATTCTTATCAAGATGCAAATGGAGAATATGTGCAACAAATTATTTATACCGATAGCCAGACGGGAAGATTTGTTGGGGCGGAGAATGTAAGGAGTGGGATAAAGGGAGAGGTAAGTGGAACAACTGGAACTGGAATAGGAGCAGCAGACGCTAATCTAGTTGCCGCGATTATAAAAAATCCGTCTCTTTATGATACAATTACTCCTTCTCAGAGAGCGAATGTTTTGGTTAGTTTGAATGCCCAAGGATATGATGTGGGAGGGATAGTTTCTCCGACATTTAAAAAAGCTTCCGCTATGGCGCAAGCAAGTTTCAATACTGCTATAAATCAATTGGATGTGATAACCGAGAAATCACAAAGAGTTATTACCGCCACGAATGCTTGGGAAACTTTATCTCAACAAATGAAATCGCAACCCTATGTCAATCGTTTATTCCCAGATATGAAAATATACACAGATACCGTGGATGCATTTACTTCAATGTTAGCAAGGGCTGTCGGGGAAAAGGGCGTACTTACCGATTTTGATTTGGCGAGGGTTAAGAAATCATTGCCATTAGTTTCGGATACGGTTTATACTGCGAGCGAAAAGTTGAGTACATTTAAAAAATTGCTTACCTCTATTAAGGATGGAACGATAGATGCTTATACCGCAAAACAATATGGGTTGACAATTAACGAAAGCAATACAGGAACATTGGCGCAACCTTCATCTACTTTGAGCCAAGGTGTTAAAGATTTAAGTAAATACGAACAATAATATGTTTGATTACAATACAGCATTAAAAGAAAATAGCGAAGACGATGTGTTGAATTATCTTACCTCAACTAGGAATTTTGATGTTCAGGGGGCATTAAAAAATGGAAATAGTAAGCAAGATATTATCAAGTATTTAGCTTCAACGGGAGTAGATAAAAAAACATCTCTCGGTGTCGCTGAAGAAGTAAAGCCATTAGAGGCGAAGTCAGAAACTACGCAACCATTTACTCTCTTTCCTGCAACGGGGAAAGAGGGATATTTATCTCAAGCGGTAAAAACTCTTGGGAACTTACCAGGGTCTGTATTAAGTTTTGGCAAAAGTATTGTGGAAGCTCCAAAAAATATAGCTACTAGCTTTTGGGATATTCAAGACAAACTTCCCCAAGAATTTGTTAGTTTAGTGAAAGAAAGCAATGGGGATATATCAAAAGCGATAGAAAGAACAGTGGCGGAAATGCATAGAGTTGCTTATGAAGGATTTGTTCCTCAATTTTTGAGATCCATTATCGGGGGAGATTATGAAAAAGCTCAAAAAGCTATAGCAGAAGATCCAGTAGGACAAATTATGCCTTTAATAATAGGCGTAAAGATTATAGCAGATAAAGCTGGAGTGGGAGCGCAATTTAACAAATCAATGGAAATGATTGCTAAACCTATCACTGCTCCTGCGAGCGCAATAGGGAGTGCAATGCAAAAGGTAATATCATCTGTCACCAAATTTGGCGTATCTCAAGCGACTAGTTTAAATCCCGAAACAATTTCTACCGCCTTTAATTCACCTCAAGAGCTAGGAAAAGCAATTGAGGGTGGTTTAAATCGTAGAGTTGTAGGAGAGCAGGTAAAACAAGCAATTAGTGCCCGCATAGATGATTTAAGCGATATGGGGCAGGGATATTCTGCTATTAGGGGAAGTGAGGGGGAAGCCAAAATGACCGCTGGATGGATAGGGAATACTTTAAAAGAAAATGGTTGGGCAGATAAAGCTATTGCTGTTGATAAATACGGAACGGCTAGACCCGCGATAAAGCCGACTAAACTGGCCATTATATCTATGGGGGAACAGAATGCAATACAAAAGTTTATGGATGTATGGGGAACAAAAGAAAATATCACAGCAAGCGAATTTCTTGATGGGCGGGCTTTTTTGGATAAATGGGCGAAGTGGTCAACTGAAGCAACGAGTGAAGGTCAGGCGTTATTCAGACATTTAAGACACGATTTCAATAAAATTGGTACCAAGCAAATAGAAGGATTGAATCAATTAGATATAACTTATGGTGGAGAAAAGATATTATTAAATCAACTTAAAAAAGATTTTATCGCAAAAAACTCTTCGGGAGTAGTTCAATTAAGTGATAATGCAATAAATAAAATTGCCAATGCTACTGGTACAGGTAGAGATTTAATTTTATCTAGATTGGAAAACCTTATTCCTGGAATTACTGAACAGATAAAACTGGTTAAGGTAATGGAGGATATAGATTATGCTATGGGGCAAAAGGTTGGTGCTTACGGAAGAGCAGTCGTGGCCGGAGGAGGGGTAGTAATGCTTAATCCCGCTTTAGTTATAGGATCTATAATAGCAAGCCCCGGTATTGCAGTTCCTCTTTTACGAGGTCTTGGTCTTACGGTAACTAAAATAAAGGGGATTTTGGATGTAATTGGTATTCCGTTCCAGGAATTAAACAAACTACCGGGGAAGGTCAATTTTTCTCCGAAATAATCTAACGGAGGGGAACTCTGCTGAATATAAAAAAGAATAAAATTATTAGACACAAAGAAATAATCATATTACTATTATAGCATATAATAACAATTTTGTAAAGGTTTAATAATTATGATAGTAGAAAATTTAGTCAAAGATGTATATTTGCCGATTAAGAATGTCGCCTTAAAGGTAGGTGATTGGCTTACTCAATCAGAGCAAAAATTCGGAGAGGATCTCGGAAAAACTTTTTACTATGGATTGGGTGGGGAAAAAGAAATAAATAAAATAAATGCCGATACTCTGGTATCGGGTAGTCAGTTAATGTTGCAAGCAAAAAAAGCAACCAATCCAGAAAGAAAACAAAAATTACTTCAAGAAGCCGCAGATGCATTCAAAGCCAGTGGTGCGACAACCGAGGACATAATCGGACAAATAAAAAGCAATCGTCAGTATCTCGGCGACGCCGCAGGAACATTGATTGACATTCTTGCATTTGGTTCTTACGGCAAGGCAACGGCGGGAATGAAGAGTTTTCAATCGGGGAAGGCATTGCCTTCGGCTGTTTCGGGCATCGGTAAGGGCGCAGGATTCGTTAAAGGAGCGATACAAGGAGCAAAGACTCTTGCGCCAGCTACGGCGGCAATAGGGGGCGCAGGGGGCGTTGCTGGAGCTATGCAGGAAAATGCTTCCCTAGGAGAAACCGCTGCTTCGGGAGTTATCGGGGCGGGGGTAGGGGGCATATTTGGGACGGTGGTAGGCGGATTAACTGGAGGCGTTGCAGGCGAGGTGGCTAAATTTAAAAATGCGCCGAAGGGAATATATTCTCCTCAAGAAATAGCCGAGGCAGAGGAATATCTTGCTAAATTCAAACAAACACAAATGGCAGACGAAAGAATGATACAGGGGATAGCCAACAAAGCGGAAGTTTTATCTCCTAGCAGTGCGAATAAAATCTTTAGACAATCCATAACTGAAACTATTCCTGCTTACGGGAACGAACCAAACATAATAATAAACGGAAAAGTTAATCCTGACTTAATTACGGGAAGAGTTAATGATATAGTGGAAAAACTGCAAGACGAGGGAAAGAATGTTTTAGCAAATACATTTAAAACTCAAATGGAAGGTAAGGTTTTTAATAATCTCACCGAGATGAGTTCTACTTTTAAGGGATTGCTTGATAAATTTATTGGTAAAACAGGAGGTATATCTTCAGCAACCACTGCTTTGGCGGCGATACCGTTGGGATCGTTGACAAAAGAAGGAGCAACCCTAGCTACAAGATTATTACAAAAACTACCCAATGCAGGAAAAGTATCAAAAGAATTCATTGAAAATTTGGCTAACAATCCCGAATTAAAACAGGTTGAAAAAGACATCGTTCGGAGCGTTATGGATACATTTGGAAATGTAAAAAAAATAGACATACCTCTTTTTATAAATAAGGTGATTAAAGAACTTGAACCAGATTTGCCCAAAACTCTTCGCGGCACGAAAGGAATGACCGCCGAGGATATAATGAAAACCTACCCTGACATTCAACTCAAAAGAGATGTGCCAGCGACTGATATTTATGGCAACAAGGTAAATATCGCCGAAGGCGAGGCACTTACTCCTTACGAAATGAAAGGCAATAAAATCCTCTTACAAGACGGCGAAACTTATGTCGTGTCAAAATCTCAATTCCAAAACATTAAAGGACAATCTGTTTCAAGAGAGGTAAAAGAGTTTGCTCCTGAATTGAAGGGGACGGAGGAGACGGTGAAGGAAGGTTCGTCGGTTGAACGAGATGGATTTATTCCATCCACCAAATACTCTTCCTACCAACTCCCCGATGGCAAGAACTACAAAGAGATATTGATTAAGGCACCAGAAACAAGTAAGGCAGAAATCAAAAAGGTGAATGACTTTTATCAAGCATTTGTTGATGGAAAACCAACGGGGACATTGTTTGACACAAAACAACAAGCACTTGACTCATTGGGTTATTCTAAATCAACGGCAGGTGTTACTTTCAAATCTTCCCACTGGGATGAACCGAATGTCCTCTCCCACCTACGTATGAACGAAAGAACCTATCAAGGCAAGAAGGTTGCTTTTATGGAAGAACTCCAGAGTGATTTTTCCCGTGAGTTTAGGAAACAACAGACGGGCAATTTAGCAATTATTGACAGTAAGTGGGAAGGATTATTAAAGAAAATGACTGATGATGAAATACTAAAAGTCGTGTGTTAAAAGTGGTATAATTACTATATGAAATCTGCTTTAACCACAAAAAAATACTATGTTTATGCTCACACCAGAAATGATGATGAGAGTATTTTTTATATCGGAAAAGGCACGGATAAAAGGGCAAATGATTTTTATGGCAGAAACCCTTTTTGGAAGAATGTCGTCAAAAAAGCAGGTGGCTATAAAGTAGAAATAATCGCAATGTGCAAAAGTGAGAAACATTCTTTTTTACTTGAAAAACTTTTAATAAAACATTACGGCAGACGAAACAATGGAACAGGAATACTTGTCAATTTAACAGATGGTGGTGAGGGTGCTAGTGGAATGGTAATTAGTGAGGAGAGAAGAAAGCAACTTTCCATAAATGCAAGTAATCCCCGAAGCGAGGCGTGGATTAAATCTATCAGAATTGCTCGCAAGAATGGCGGTAATGGCGGAGTGGTAAAGATGGGTGATAAACTTCCCGAAGAATGGAAAGAGAAAATTGCTGTATCAAAACTAGGTTCTAAAAATCCAATGTTCGGAAAGACAGGAAAAGACCACCCAATATCACGAAAGGTTTTAGATATTAAAAGCAATCTGGAATACGAATCGGTTTCAGAGGCGGCGGAAAAGAACGGATACAAAATGAAAACCCTATACAACTGGCTTTCTGGTTTTCGTCCTAACCCAACTAATTTAAGATTACAAACTTATGGCAGGAGTTAATTGCACATATTATTTGAATGGTAAAAAAATGTCCTACGGAGAATTTCGTGAGGAGATTTCTTCTAACCCTACTTTTGTAGAAAAATACAAACTCGGTTCTTCTTCTATCCCTAACAATCCCCTCCTCAAAAACTGGCAAGAACTTTCTATCAAACGAGCCCTAAAAGACGCAGTAGACTCAGGAAGTCCCGCTTGGAAGGAAATTATGAAGCCAGAGAGCGTCGGGGAAAAACTGAAGCATTATTTGGGGAGTGAATTTGCAGTTATGTCGCCATTGAAAGTCGTGGACGCTCCTATGCTGACTGCGTTGAAGAACAATAAGATTCGTGGTGTCGTTGTTGAGTTTGTCCCCGTCAATGTGGTGGATGTCCTTTCCAAGTATGGCTTCTCTGCCGACCAGCTTTTGAGCCAACCTAATGTGGTCGGCAAGATTCTCTCCGTCAATGACAGAGCGACGGTAGCCAGAGGGCTTGGAAGTGCGTTTGAGTTGGCTAGAACACGCTTTAGAACAGCACTTGATAGGGGATTTGCGGGTAAGACGACAAGGGGAGACATAAAACTCCTCTCCACAGTTAATGCAAGCGATTTTAGTCCCCGTGAAATTGTGGGGCTTCTTTCCCCTGATAGCATTTACGGCGGCGTCCATAATGTGCGGTCCTCTGGCTCTAGCGGAGCAGGTTCTAGTGCAATACTTCCCAAAGCCAAGAGCGACCTGATTGGGATAGGTAGAGAACTTCCGTCCACAGAACTTGCAGAGATTTTGAATAGGCATAGTGCTATTGTATCACCTCGTCCAAGCGAAGTCAAACTATATGAGCCAGATGCTTCGTATTTTTCGTGGATAAACGGAGAACAAACCAGTGCGAGGTATAACCTTTCTAGGGTCTTAAAAAATGTTGATTGGGAAGTAAAAGAAGGGGAAAGGTTGATTACATTGACAGAAACAGATAATAATTTATTTGTTGTTGGCGTGGATAAAAACGGAGTAATTTCTGAAGTTTCAAAATCTCCAGTTGCTATTCAAGAAATAAAAGGCAAAAAACTAGACGAAGTTCTCGGTAAAGGGCTAGCAGACAAGATAATGGAAAAGGAAAGCGGTACTCTATCCGGCGAAGGATTAAAGTTCGGTGGTGAGTGGGCTACTAATCTTTATGATAAACAAGTAAAGAATATCGTGGAAGATTTGACTGGTGGAAAAGTGGAATTGTTGGATATGGGGTTGCCGATAGATGCTTCAACGGAAAAAATGGGAATATGGGTTAATTCAAGCAAAGTTAAAGCAGGTGAAAGTATTGCTGATTCTGTAAAAAATGCGAGATTGATGCCAGAAGATTTGAAAGTTGGAATGGAAATAAATCGCTCTCAATATGGAGCAAGAGTAGACGGACACATTATCACCGACATCCTCGGAGATGGGAAGTTTAAGGCAATACCAAAACAAGTTATTGATGACGAGAGAAAGGCTAGGGGTCTGGCTGGTGGATTAGAAGGAAAAATGGACTTGAAAACACTCATGGAAGATATGACGGAGAATGGTTACGCTGAAACCTTTGACATCTCCACCAAAAAAACAACCCAGCAAGGCATAAAACTTACCCCTGAAATTAAAGCAATGATACGGGGTGAAATGCCTGCTTTCAAGGCGAGTGGGAATATGTATGAAGTTAAAGCTCCAGATTTAGGAAAGTATTTGACCAAAACAAAACAACCGACCAGTTCAAAAAATAAATCACTAGACGAGTTTTTAAATGAATCAATATCTGCTAAAATAAAATAATATGCCAAGAACAACGCAAAAATTAAAAAAGATAAAATCGCTCATTTCCGAAATCCTTGATAAAACAATTCAAGAAGCAAAAAATGCTGGCTATGATATAGACACGGAAGAATTCAAGCAACTTATTACGGAAAAAAAGAAAGAAATACTTTCTAGTGTTGGCGTGAGCGAGGATGAAATGTTGGAATATGAAAATCAAGACAAGGTATTGGAACAGGAGATTAAAAAAGAAATTGCCTCTGCTTTTGATAAAAAGAAAATAGAAAAAGAAAAAAAAGTGGAGGAAAAAATACTACAAGAAAGAATGAATGTCGTAGAAAAGTTTTTATCTGAAATAAACAATAAAAAGCAATTTACCCAAGAAGATATAAATCAATTGGCTTTTTCTCAATTGGCTCATAGCGGAATTGATCACGAAGATTTAAACGCAAAAATAACGATAAGTAAGAATGAAATAAACAAAGAACTTGAAATACAAAAAACCGACATAGAGATTGAAAAAAAGGAACTAGGAATGATTAAGAGTGATATGGGGATTATTAAAAAGAACATTCCAGTTTATCACCGAGACCTTAAGGAAATTGAACCCAATGATCACCACAGGGAAAAACATAGTTTAGAAAGTCACATAGATTCTTCTTGGAAAGATAAATTTTCCCGTCTTATAGGAGGTGGATTTGTAGATGATTTGCACAAACATTATGTAAAAGGAAATCAAATAGTTGATATAGGCGGAATGACCAAGAATGATGCAGATGTGTATTATGTTAAATATACGGGAGGGATAGAAATGCCGTCTATCGCTACTAATGGAGGCAAGGTATTAAAAGTTAATGCAGGATCAACAGCATTGGAATGGGTGGCAGAAGTTAGTGGTACAACAAATATCAAGGTAGAATCTGGGACGATAGTTTCGGGGACTACGGTTTACGCAATGACGGAAAATATCTCGGCAGTTATAAGTTTGCACATAGGGGGACAATTTTTCCATCCTTCGGCTTATTCATTTTTAAATAAAAATTTTACCATTGATAGTGTGGATTCAACTGGAATGGCTGGTAGTGAGTATACTGTGGTTTATGTAAAACAATAAAAATAATTAACCTGTATCTCCAATCTTCTGCCTTTCTTACAGGTTGGGCAGAGGATTGGGGAAGTAAATAAAATGATTAAAAAATGTTTGATTTGCGATAAAGAATTCAAAACAAATATAACAAAGATAAAGGACGGAAGGGGCAAGTTTTGTTCAAGAGAATGTGTTTGGAAAAATTTAAAAGGAAAACCTGCTTGGAATAAAGGTAAGAAAACGGGTATCATCCCAAAAACTGCTTTTAAAAAAGGTCATTCTGCTCCCAAAACTGCTTTCAAGAAAGGGTTTACTCCGTGGAATAAAGGTAAGAAAAGCAATCAAGTCTCGTGGAACAAAGGTTTTAAAAGACCAGAGATTTCTAATGAAAACCATTTTGCTTGGAAAGGTGATAGTGTTGGGTATCATAATTTACATACTTGGGTAAAAAGAAAATTAGGAAAACCAAAAGAATGTTTGGCTTGTAAAAAAATTGGAAAATATATTGACAGGGAAAATGGCACAAAAAGATGGAATATTGATTTTGCTAATAAATATCACAAGTATAAAAGAAATTTAACAGATTGGATACCTTTATGCCAAAAATGCCACGGCGAATATGATGTAAGGTTAGATTTAAGAAAACATAATATGCAAAAGCATAAAACACAAAAAACATAATATGAAAAATTTTATCAAAAGTTTGTTGGTAGGAATCGCGGTTGCTATTTCAATGGCAGGTTTGATTTATTCGGCAAATCCTCCATTTACGATATATCAGGGAGGCACAGGGGGGAGCACCCAACAGGCGGCAATCAATAACCTTACGAATGTTGCTAGTTCTACTGCGGAGTATGTTTTAACCAAAGATACTAGTACTGGCAACGCGATATTTAAATCAATGGCTTATCCCGGGGCCGGAATCGCTTTATCTACCGGATCAGCCTGGGGTACTTCAATTACCAACAATTCAGCGAATTGGAATACCGCTTATGGCTGGGGCAATCATGCCAGCGCGGGGTATTTGACATCGCTTTCCGGCGCGCTTCTTGCCACCGGTACAACCACCGGTGCGACATCGCAAAACCAGATATTCACGCTGGGCATTACCGCAAATGCAACCTCAACATTCGCCGGTAGGGTGGGAATCGGCAATACTTTGCCTTTGACTTCTTTGACGGTATCAGAAACAGCGACAACCAGTCCGCGCGGAATTTTATCCCAGCAATTCAGCAATAGCACAGATGGGGCAAGGGTTGGTTTTAGCAAGGCCAGAGGCACGGTGGCGAGCCCTACAACGGTTGTAACTGGCGATATGCTTGGTAGGGATATGTTCAGAGGTTATGACGGGACGAATTACCTTGAAATGGCAAGTATTGATGTGGGAGTGTCGGGGACGGTGGCGAGTACCAGAGTGCCGACCTATATGGCATTCAGCACGGCAACAGATGCCGCGCCGAGTGTTTTGACCGAGAGAATGAGGATACTCAACAGCGGCAACGTCGGCATCGGGACGACGGGGCCAGGGGCGATATTGCATACTAATCAGACAAATGCCGGTGTGGAATCTGTTGGAGTATTGTTGCAAAATTATAGCCCGAATACAAATACCGCTATATCGCTTGCCTTTGTTAATCAGGCTGGTACTACTTATAATGCGAATGGTTCGGGAAGGGTTACCGTTAAAATGCAGTCCGATGATTCTGCGGATATGAATTTGCTTCTTGGGCCTGGCGGAGGCACTGCGCAGAGGAGTGTCATGTATCTTGATGGAAGTTCCGGCAATGTCGGCATCGGGACGACGGTACCGGCCGCGAAGTTGGATGTGCGCGTAAAATCTACAGATGTATCGGCAATTGACATACAGTCCGATGAAAGTACTCCGTGGCTGATGCGAATGTTGAATAGGACTTATTCTACCGATCTCGCTAATGCTTTTACTTATTATCAAAGCGCATCTGGCTATTTTGAAATGCGGAATATGGGTTATGCCGCTAACTTGGTATTAAAATCGGGCAACGTCGGCATCGGGACGACGAATCCGGGAGCTACGCTACATCTTACGAATGCTGGCGATAATGCTGTTTTGCGAATTGGTAATGGTGCAAGCGTAATTGAAATTACTGGCTCTGGTAACAGATTGCTTTCTTACAATCGTAATACTCCCGGATATTTAGCAATGAATTACGATGCTTTGTCCCATTCATTCAAAGTTTCTGGGACGGAAAAGGTCACAATAGATACAACTGGCAACATCGGCATCGGGACGACGACCCCCTCTGCTAGATTGCATTTACCTGCTGGTACTGCCACTGCTGGCACATCGCCGTTGAAGTTCACTAGCGGAGTGTTGATGACCAATCCCTCGGTTGGCGCAATGGAATTTGTGAATGATACGCTGTCTTTTACGATTACCACAGACGCGGCAAGGAAAACGATAGCTTTTTTGGAATCGCCTGCTTTTACTGGAAATATAACCAAATCAGTACAAGCAAATATCACCGCTAGCGCGACGAGTACCCAAGCAAGCGGAATAGCCATAACCGCCGATATTGTGGAGATTGCGGTTTGTGCAACTACGGGAGATTCGGTGACTTTGCCTTCTGCCGTAGCAGGAATGGAAATTAAAATAATAAACCACGGAGTTGCAAGTGCGGATGTATTTCCGGCGGTAAGCGATGTTATCAACGAAGCAACGGTGGATACCGCTAAAGCGTTAGCCGCTGACGCAACGATGCAATGCATTGCTTACAGTGTAACTAACTGGGAATGCTTAACGCTTTCTCGTTAATAAAATATATGGCAACAACAATTGAGGAAACAAAGCCAGTTATAGAGAAAATTTCTGATACCGAATTGCGTATCTCGCGCACGCGCACGACTACGAGCGTGGAGGAGCAATCAATAATAAGCAATTACACAAAGGATTTTCTGTTGAAACAGATTGAGCAAATCAACGCGCAACGAGACGGATTTAAGGCATCGCTAGAGGCGCAACTGGCCGACAACGAAGCCAAGCGCTCTGCCGAGATTGCGGAGTGCGAATTGCTTTTAGCGGAATGCGACAAGGCGGGGATTATGACTGCCGCCGAGTATGCCGCAAGGGTGGAGGCGGAAGAACCGGTAGAGCCGGTGGAAGAGCCGATAGAACCATAAAAATACGGTCGGCGGATTTAACATTCAATTATCAAAAATATGGTAGAAACGATTCCAATCGCGACTGACGCAATAACTAAATTAGCGCAATATGGGCTTGCGGCTGTTTGCATAATTCAGCTCGGAGTATTGGTTTATTTGATCAAAGTCTTGACAAATATCATTACTAAAACCAATACTATTATTGCCAATCAAATTGCCGCTTCTATCAGTGCACAACAAAGTTTGAAAGATGTTGTTGCCAATAATACCGAAATCACAAAAAGATCGTGCGAAGCAATAGATAAATCAAGTAGAATGACATGTGATTCTATTGCAGTATTGCGAGATTTACAAATTGCTGTGGCGAGTTGCCCAAAAAAATAGAATAAAAATAGAACATTAACAAGGAGGTAAATATGGAAAAAATAATTTATCCTCGCAAACCACTTAAGGAGAGGAAAGAAATGAAAGTCTGGCTGTGCAAGCCCAACAACGCAGTCCTGCCGCCGTGGATGACGGCTAACTGCATTAGAAATGGGGAATTATGCCCTCATTTGGTAGCGACAGAAGAGAACGAATTGCCCAGTGGGACAAGGAATTTTGGAGAGGATTTAAATGATTAGGATTATTATTTTTGTGGAAATAATTCTAATCATCGCCATACTGGCAGGAATTCAAGGAGTGATTAGGTGACGGACTATTTATGCCTGAAACATCGCCGTCAAGTATCCAACAAGAAAGCCGAGCGCAACTGCTTCCATAACAGAAAAGACAACGGAGTTTGTATAAATTTGGGAATTAGAAATTTTAAATAATTCCCCCCTTTTCTCCACCGCTATAATGTAGTTTGCCGAAAGGCCAGGGTGTCTCCCCTGTGTACTCTACAATCCTTCGGGATAAAAAATAGTGGCAGAGAAAAGCGGACGGGACGGATACTGCGATAAGCTATGTATATTATACTATACATAAAATTGAGTAGTCCGGCCCAACACCGCTTTGACGCGTCCGACCGTTGGGACGGACACAACAAAATTGCTCGCGGACTATCTGCCAGATCGTCGGCTAGAAATGGCAGCCACTACCGCGTTAGCGGCCGTAATAGCCAAATATCGGCCAACGCACTCGGGCGGAAAGAGGCAAAGGTTGAGCAGTTAAATACTTGCCAACCAACCCTTATCCGAGTGGCCGCGCCCTGCTCCTGTCTCGGTATTAAGCTGAAACCCATTGTGGCGATGGGAGGGAGCAGGGCGAAAATAACTTTTAAAAACTTATGAAACAGATAATTCTTCACCATAGTGCTTCTCCCCCCGAAACTACTTGGGAACAGATAAACGAATGGCACAAAGAACGAAAATTCCCGATGAGTCAACTTGGTTGGTATGTTGGGTATCACTACACGATTGCCTTCAACGGAATGATAACCCAAACGCGCAACGATTGGGAAAATGGTTGCCATTGCGTCCCGAATAATGACAAGATAGGAATTTGTCTTATCGGAAACTTTGGAAGGGACGAACCGACTGCGTTGCAGTTAAGCTCTTTGGAGGCGTTGATCAACCAATTAAAAAGGACTTACAGCGTTTCTGACAATAATGTTCTAGGGCACCGAGATTTAAAGGCGACCGAGTGTCCGGGAAAAAACCTTTATAACTGGTTAGTCCTTTACAAAAAGATTGGCTATCTGCGTCAGCAGATTGATAAACTAATCGGTTTGTTAAAAAACAAACCAAAAGAAACTTATGGAAACTAAACCTTTTTACAGGTCCAAGACAATGTGGGCTGGCCTGATAATGATGGCTATTCCAGTCCTGCAGTTCTTTGCCGGCGCGTTGCAGGCAAACCAAGTCCTTACCAGCGCCGAGTTCTGGTCAGGTGTGGTGGTGGTGATACTCCGCGCCATTACTGAAAGACCGGTAGCATTGAAATAATATATGCCAAGTGATAAAACAAAAGCAATCAAAGCCAAAGAGAGAAGCAAAAACAGAGAAGCGAAGCGGAAGGATAAACTAATAAGATACAAACCTCGCCACATAGAATTGGAAGACCAGAAGAAGAAAAAAAGAATAGTTAAGTACCAGAAAAGTTTAAAGAAAAAGAAATGAAAACAATCTGCCAATACTTTCTATATCTATTGCGGTGGCAATTGAGTACTCCGATTCTCGCTGGAGCAATTCTTATCCTTCCGTTTTTGTCTCCTTTCTGGCAGGCAGTAGTAGCGAATCTTATTGGAGGAGTTATTTTCTTCTGGGTAGATAGGTTAATCTTTAAAAAGTAATACTGGGGTGTTCGTACGATCTATCGTGTGGGCAACTTAGTGGTAGAAAGTATCGGCACACTGGCGCAGTAAAGCCTCATTTGCAAGAATGAGGTTTGCGTTAGGGAGCCTAGTTGACATTTTGGCGAAATTATTATTAAAAACTGCTGTGGATAACTATTGCTTGCAATGTTTTTTTGGTGGGGTAAAATAGAAGATATGGACAGAACTTTGAGGTTATCAATTAAATCTAATTGCCTACAAGGGACGCGCGATGGCAACATTCTTTACCTCAAAGTTCAGATGTTGTTTATCGTTCGTCCCTTTTAGGTAGGTAGAAATTATGGCACAAAGACGTATGTTGAATAAAACAATTTCGTTATCGGCGCAAGTCAATAAATTGGCATTGAAACAAAAACTAATTTACACTTGGTCAATTCCTCATTTGGATGATTATGGACTGATTTCTAATGATCCGGGGGTGATAAAAGCAATGGTCGTGCCGATGATAAAAGACATCACTATTTCTGATATTAAAGAATATATTGCCAAAACCGAAGAGGTGGGATTGACAAAAGAGTTTTCTGATTGTATTGAATTTTTGGGATTTCAAAATCATCAATCTATCTCGCCCGATAAGAGGGCAAAATGCCATTTTCAAAAAATCCCCAGAAATCCCCAAGAAAATCTTGGGGAAAATAAAAATCCCCAGAAAAGTCCCGTAGAAGATAAGATAAGAGAAGATAAGAGAAGAGAAGAGAAGATAAGAGAACTTGCGGCGCAAAACGCCGCTGGCCGTAAGGATCAGGATATTATAGATATTCTAAATTCGTTTAAATGCGTAAATTCCTCTTATCGGAAGTATTTTGGAAACAAAAGCCAGCGTTCTGCGGCCGACCGGCTGGAAAAGATACACGGTAAAGATAATGTATTACAAGTTGTTGCTTTATTGGAAATGACTAATAAGCAGAAATTTGCGCCAAAGGTTTATACGGCCTGCCAGCTTGAAGATAATTGGGATCGTTTAAAGGATTTTTGTATAACTGGAATAAAGCCTAAAAAAACACTAATTGTTTAATATGGAAAATTTACATGCCTATATAGTTAAAATGAGCGCAGGTGTTGATGTGCGGATAGATGACGACGAAGTAGATAAGGTTTTTAAAGCGATGGCAACAAATAATTTTGTTAAAGTTCGGCAGGGAGGTATTAATCCATCGTTTTTGGTTGCTTTGGTTGAAGACCGAAAGCGGATTGAGGCTGAATTAGAAAAAATAAAAAACAACGAAACTTATAATCGTTATTTAGAGAAAAACGAAAAACCAAAAATTTATCTGGGAATGGAAAAATTAAGAGATATTTTTTCAAGAATAGAAAAATATAATGAGTTTCAATTACCAGATGGAATATGCTAAATTGGAGTGGAGAGAACTCGCTAAAAGCATTCTTAAACGCGATAATTATAAATGCCAAAAATGCGGGGTCGGGCATATCAAAGGCAATAAGATCGTGGTTCATCATATTAAAGGGTGGGCTGAATATCGTGAATTACGATTTGAACCAACAAATTTATTAACTATTTGTGAAAAATGTCACAAGATAATTCACAAAAACAAGATTTTATAGGGAGAAACATTAACTCTATTATTAGAGGTGATGTTTTGGAAGTGTTAAAAACATTTCCAGATGAGTGTGTTGATTTTATCATCACCTCGCCTCCCTATTATTAAGGTCTTCGTAAATATGGCGACTATGAGCAACAGATTGGCTTGGAATATACCTTTGCCGAGTTTATGGAAAAGATTTTAACTATTACGGGCGAGCTGAAAAGAGTGTTAAAAAAGACAGGGCAATTCTGGCTGAATTTTGGGGACTGCTATGGGGGAAGTAATAACGGTTCAAATGATTATAGGGAAGAAAAAGGTATAAGTTCTGTTCCTCTGTCATCAAGGGGGCCGGGAGCAAAAAGGTTAAAGTATTGGGGTGGTAATGTAGAAAAATCAACTTTAACAAATCCCGAAAGGCAACAAGAAATGGGAAGGGCGGGAAATAGTAAATGTATGTTAATGATGCCTGAACGCATCGCAATTGAAATGATTGACAATCAAGGTTGGATATTGCGTAATCGCGTCTGCTGGGCAAAGCAAGTTTATTTATTCAAGGAAAAGAAAACCAAAGGTAGTGTTATGCCAAGTTCGGTAAAAGATAGGTTTAACGAAAGCTGGGAATATCTATATTTTTTCGTTAAGAATAAAAAGTATTACAGCGATTTGGACGCAGTGAGATTGCCAAATCAAGTTTTAGGAATAACGGATTTTAGGGCAAGCGGGTTGGTTAGGAGCGCAGAATTATATCCCAATAGCAAGTATGCTAACGCAGATAATGAAGGAAAGATTGATGGTAGGGTTTTAAAACATATTAAATCATTGGAGGTCAGAATGGAAGATACGCACAATGGTAAGGCAAGCAAAAATGAAATAGAAAAATATAAAAAAGAAACAGGGAAAATAAAAGGCGGAGGCGCAAATATGAATTTACCGTGGAACCCAATTACAGGAGGAAAGATTTATAATAGAAACAAAGTCAATGACCCGCGTGGCAATCACGAAGGCGGGCCGGGGAGTTGGAGGGATTTCAAAGACCAAAATCCCAATGATGGCAATGAGTTTAATCCTATCGGTAAGAATCTCCCCACCGTTTGGCTCATCGGAAGTGAACCACACAATTTTTCAAATGAATTGGACGGAATTGACACAGACCATTTTGCTATTTTCCCGCAAGCATTAGTGGAAATTCCAATCAAGTTTGGAACAAAGCCTGGTGATATAGTTTTAGACCCGTTTATGGGTAGCGGTACTACGGCCATCGTAGCGCGTAAGTTGGGCAGGCGTTGGGTAGGGATAGAATTGAATGAGAAATATATTGAGATTGCCAATAAGCGTATGGCGCAAGAAGTATTATTTTAACCCCTATGCCAAAATGCCTCCAATGCCGCCGCCATAGGAAAACAAAAAAAGGTTTGTGTAAAAAATGCAGGAGTAAAAAATAATAAAAAAAAATGATAACAGAAAAAGAAAATACAATAAATATGGAAAAATGCCCGCGATTTATTTCTTGCAGTATTCCAAAATGCCCGTTAGAATTTTTTATGAGTGAAAGACCAGAAGGAGGATTACCGAAGGAAAAATGAGGAGAGGAAAAATAAAAAAAGATATATTAAATAGTGCAATGAAAAAATTAGTAGAATTTGTGCCAAAACAAAACCTAGTTGAGGTTTAGTCTGGTGTCGCTTTCTTTGGAGTTTCTTGTTTCTGTGGGAGTATATTTGTTTAACTATCTACCCAAAGACGAGTAAAGTATCGTCTTGGGCATAAAAATAAATCGTGGGGCATTTTATGGGGTATTTATGGGGTCTCTGGGTGGTGGGAGTGGGGGTGGGGTGGGACTACTCTTATATTCTTTGTTATTCGGGCTGGCGTTGGCGGTGGGACTTGACAAGCTATTGGCGGTATGATAAGATGGCAGTATGGGGGGGGTAATAACCACGCTCCGCCAAAATCGGGCAATAAAAATATCTAATTAAAAAAGGTCGTTGGGAAAAAAAAGTAAAACAAAAAAAACAACAATGGAAAACGCATTAAAAAGAGTTCAGCGATTTGAAAACCGGCAAGCATTATGCGGTAATATCTTGTACGGCGTGGCGTTGGGTGGCACGGTGGCGCTCACGATAGTAGTCTTGGTATCCTTGGCAGTGTTGTTGCAGATGTAAAAAAAATGAACAAAGAAAATAATGAGTCTTATGAGATCACAGGTAGAGATATGGGAAGTGAAATCAAAATCGCTGTTCTCGGTCGTGGTTGGGTATGTATCGGTCGCTACCACGAAGAGGGCGATAAAGGAATTTTGGAAGATGCCTATGTAATACGCCGATGGGGAACTTCTCAAGGTTTGGGACAACTTGCGTTAGATGGAAAACAAAGCGAAACTATTTTGGAAAAAACTGGAAAGGTAAGTTTTGAAAGGTTGACTTCAATTATGTTGATTGATGTGGACGCAAAAAAATGGAAAAACGAATTTTAGTTGACGAATTTTCGCATAGCTTTTTGAATTTTAACGGCTACGGCTACGGCTACGGCAACGGCTACGGCAACGGCTACGGCAACGGCGACGGTTACGGCTACGGCTACGGCAACGGCAACGGCTACGGCAACGGCGACGGTTACGGCTACGGCTACGGCTACGGCAACGGCTACGGCAACGGCGACGGTTACGGCTACGGCTACGGCTACGGCGACGGCAACGGCGACGGCAACGGCAATTAAAAAAGTTGAGAATCTATAATAAGTCTATCCCAAAAGGAAGACAAAAAAATGAACACATTATAAGATGAAATTAGAGACGCAGTTATAAATTTTGGTATAACCGATACCGAAGAAGTGGATCAATTAACAAACGATATTTGTGAAACAATAAGAATGTTTTTAGAAAATCAATTAAATTAGAAACGCGGAGTAAGTAATTAAGGGGAACTTTTGGAAAGGAGGGGCAGTGCGCGGCAGTTCCGCTTACGCTTTGCCCTTTCCAAAACCTAATAAAATGAAAAAAGAAATACGAGAAGTGGACGCGGAGCAAAAAATAATCCGCGTCACAACTTCAGACGAAAGGTGGTACATTAAAAATTCAGTCAATAAAGAAACAGGCTTGCCAGAATATCTTTATGTACCTTCAGTCACTTGGATTGCCGGTTGCTATCCAAAGGGGATAGCGTTTTATAAGTGGTTGGCGAATAAGGGTTGGGACGAAAGCCAAGCATTGAAAGAGGCGGCCGGGGACAAAGGTTCTAAAATCCATTTGGCGATTGAGGATATGATCCGGGGCCAGATAGTCAAAATGGATGCCAAGTATTTGAATAAGTCAACCGAACAGCAAGAAGAATTGACACTTGAAGAGTATGGTTGTCTTATGGGTTTTGCCGATTGGGTAAAAGAGCAAAAACCAAAATTCATTAAAAGCGAATTTGTGATTTTTGACGATGTTATAGGATACGCGGGGACGGTTGATTGCTTGTGCGAGATCGGCGGCAAGACATTTTTAGTTGATTTTAAGAGCGGGCAATATATTTGGCCAGAATACGAATTACAATTATCGGCTTATAAGCGCGCGCTTAATATGCCAGAATTGGAAATGTTAATTTTACAGGTAGGTTATCGGCGCAATAAGCACGCTTGGAAAGAGACGATAATTGAAGACAAGTTTGATTTATTCTTGTCGGCCCGGAAGATTTGGGAAAACGAACACGGAACGGAAAAACCAAGCCAAAAGGATTATCCTCTGGAGGTAAGTATCCCGAAAGAATTATGTTTGATAGATGAGGCTCAAGAAATGGTTGAAGTGGTTAATAACCTTGATAAAACAGAAAAGGTCGCAGAAGTAAAGCCAACAAAAGTCAAAAAAACATTAACAAAATAAAATTATGAAAATGATACTTAAAACTGACTACGCTAAGGCTGGAATTAACATCTTTAACGGCGACATCGTCAAATTTAAAGATGAAGGTAAGTTAGTGCCGTCAAAGGATTTTAAGGGAAACGACACTGAAGTCTATAAATTTACCCTTGAACTTGCGCCAGAGCGGCAGCAATTTGAAGGCGAGACAAAAATTTATCAGATGAATAAGGGGACGCAAAGGGTGTTGATGGAAAAATGGGGCGAAGATAGCGCAAAGTGGGTTGATCGCCCCCTAGAAGCCATTGTTGATAAAAAAATCATTGATGGCAATGTAAGAAAAGTGTTGTCTCTTATACCGGCGGAAACAGACGGAAAAACAAAAAAAGAGATGGATATTCCTATTATTGAAGAAGACGAAGAGACCGCGAATGAAGAATTAAATCAATGATAATCAAAGGGGAATATACAACCAAAAGATGGAAGGTAAGGAGTAAAAGCCAGCCGGGCATTTATAGAATTATTGAATTGACGAATAATGGAAAATTGTATTGTGATTGCCCGGCTGGCAGTTTTCGCAACGAATGTTCGCATATTAAAAAAGTAAAACTCTATGGAACTCAACAGCAAACTAATTAAGTTGTCTGGTAAAATAGAAATGTCTCCCGAACAAAATCTTGAAAACGGCCAGTCGGTAATTTTAACTTGCCAAGGCGAGGTGGTGGCGGTACAGGAAAATAATAATCAAGATAATACTTTTGATCGTATTTACAAAGTAAAAATAGCGACTGCGGAAATTCTTTCCTGCGTCCCGCGGGGTAAATTGTTGGAGAATAAAAAAAATGAGCAAAGAAAAAAAAATCAGAAATAAAAATATGTACAATAGGTGGCGGCGTGGCGGAATAAGTTATGGAAAATTGGCTAAATTTTACCACTTGGATGTAAAGACTACTTTCGTGATACTTCAAAGAGAGAAAGAGAATAACGGGTTGTCTGGTATTCCGAAAATTTTATGAGTTGGCGACATTGGCGGTGGGGCTTGACAGGTTATTGGTGGTATGGTAAGATTAAAAATATAAAATAGTTCTTTATGGTTTGGTGGCAACAAAAAGTTTATTGATAATAGTAAATTCTTTGTTGCCACTAAAAAGCAACAAAAAGGTCGGAACGGCTTATAAACCAATAGGTAAACCAAATTAGAGGTGATAAAGTGAAAGGAATGGTGAAAGAAGTTTGGTGGTGCGATAAGCACGGAAGACCGCCAGAAATATCTGAATTTCTGACGAAGTGTATTGCAGGGGACGAACATTGCGTGAGACTGGTATTAAAGCCAGAGGATGATTGCAAGGGGTGTATTTGCGGATGGCGCAAAAGCGGAACAATGGGGTGAACAGAAATGTTGAGAGAGTTTATGGAGGCGAACAGCGTTTTGACTTGGCGGTACGATGGCGTTGATGTATCGGTAATCAAAAAGCCCGTTAATGTGTTCGGCGCAGAACCGTACAGCAACGGACTGATGGACGATATGCAAAGACTAGCCACCGTAAGTTTTGGCGCAGAGTTTGACGAAAGTTCGCAGGACGGAGTGAGGGAGCATATTCTCGGCGCGGATATTATCGCAATCTTGTATTCGGAAAAATCAATACTAGGGTTTGCGTCCGCAAAGAGGATGGAAGTGGAAGGCGAAAAGATATTTTATTTGCACGGCATCGTTATTGCCACAGAACACAAAGGCAATGGCGGGTCAAAGAAACTGATAGAAACACTATCGCAATTGTGCGAGGCGAATAAAATCGCCTTGACCACACAAAATCCAGTAGTGTTCTGTCTGCTCAATTCACTGTGCGATAAAGTATTTCCATCGCCGTTTGACAAGAGCGTTCCGCAAGAAATTCGCGGACTAGGTGGAAAACTGATAGAGGGCAGGCAGGGAAAGTTTAATCCGCAAACATTTGTCGTTAATGGTTTGTACGATAAGTGTTTGTACGGTGGATTGCCACAGAGCCGGCGCAAAGAAGTGAATAGTTGGTTTAGCGAAGCCCTAGAAGTTGAGCGTGGGCTTACTACCAACGGCTTCCTGTTCGTTGGCGAAAGGGCGACAACATAGGGGATTGGACGAAAGTCAAAGCCCGATCCCCTCTTTTTTATGAAAGAAATTTTGGACATTTTACTAAAACACAATACCGGGAATAGCGAATTAGAACCAAGCCAGAATATCTTGCCCGCGCTAAAAGATGTGGGCAAATACCTCAAAGAGTACGGTATCTATTGCGAAATCCAAAAATACAATGTACCCGCCCAAGATGGACGGGATGTTTGTCATTGTAATTTAATTGCATATAAACCAAATAAAAATCCAGTACACAAATATATTTTATTTCAGGGGCATATTGATACTATTCCTGCGCAAGGCGATTATTTTTACAGGACGACCGATGGGCAGGTTGGTGGCAGGGGGGCAGTTGATATGAAAGGGTCTCTGGCAGGAATGATTAAAGCGTTTGTTAAAACTTATTCTGATGGCAATTCAGCCTTATTGATTACCGGCGATGAGGAGGCGAATGGATTTGCTGGTATTTATAATTTCTTAAAACACAAGCACCCCCCGATTTTATTTGCGATAAACGGCGAACCGAACGGGTTGACGATTTCAAAGAAAATGAAAGGCGTAATGATGTTTGACCTTGAAAAAAGCGGCACAAACGGGCATAGCTCATCGCACTATAACGATATGCTGATTGAAAATTCTATCCCGCTCTTGTTTGATATAAAAGAATATATTGACGAGGCGCGACTTGTGAAAAACGATGGCTTCGGCAATACCGGCGGAGCGTTGACAATCGTTCAGGCGGGCAAGAAAGCAAACCAGTTGCCTGATAACATAAAAATACATTTCCATTTGCGGACAGTGGAACATAGCGGTAAATATCCATTCAAAATTAACCTTAACGGCTTTGCCCTTAATCAAAGAATACACGAGCCGATTTCTGTTGAAATACCCGTTTTGTTTTACGAAAATATGAGCCAAGCGTTCGCTTCGGTGGGGATGGCGTACAAGGAAAGTGTCTTTGCGGCTTTTTCAGAGGCAGTGATTATAAATGACGCGGGTATCCCGGCAATCGTTTTCGGCGTAGGCAATTTGGAAAACGCACACGCGGACGCGGATCGGGAGGTGGTCAACATTAAGGACATTGAAAACTACTCGGCAATTCTTGAAAACTTTATCAAAAATATAAAAATATATGAGTGATAAAACTAAAAAATAATTCTTTACGAATAATGAAATTATGGCAAAACAAAAATGCCCCTGGTGTGAAAAAACTTTTTTCGTTGGCGATGTTGGTGAGATTCTGGATCTTCTTTGTTATAAACATAAAAAAGAACATTTAAAGCAGGAAACAAAAATAATTAAAGACTATTTAGTTTTGATGCCGAAAAATGTTAAAAATAAGAAAACTGTTATCAGTATTAAAAAAAATAATCGCTATAAATCAATTTCATTCCCCGATTTATGAACAACAATAAAAAAATAATCCTTTACGCTATCAGTGCGCACGGCGAGGGCAGAGTAATGGAAATTGGTAAATACGACAGCATAGAGGAAATTGAGCTTGATGTAAGTATCTTTGACAGAGATGTAGTTTTAAAGTTTGAATACGAGGCATAATTAAGCAAATAATAATATGGATATGTCCAAATACTATGACCAATTACTCAAAGAAAACAAAGAACTACGGAAAGCCGCAAAGGATTTGAGCGATAAGAATTTTAAGTTAAAACACAAAATAGCAGAAATGAAAGAAGATATAAATTCAGTGTTGAGTATGCTGGGCGGGATGGAAGACGATGTGGATAGGCAGAAGATAGTTAATTTTATCAAGGAGTATTTAGTGTAAAATCTGAAAAATATGGGAAAATATACAACATTTATAGACTGGTTGGAGGAATGGTTCATTGAGACTAATGTTTTTGTAGAAACTCCAATTACGAAAGATAATTGGGAAAAACTTTTTGAATTGTTCTTGGAAAAACAGGACAATGAAAAAATGATTGAATGGGCTGAATTGTTTGGTAGATGGCAATATATCGAGGGACAACGAAGAATGTTAGAGGAGCGAAAAGTAATGTGAACCATTTTGGGGCTACAAAGAGTATTTAGCGTAAAACCTATGAACCAACCAATAGAGAAATTAAGTGCCGCTTGCGATGGATATGACAAGCAAAGCGACAGAGTATTGATGTGGAATAAAATAAATGAGATTATTGATTATTTGTTTCCCGATAAACCTATGAACCAACCAATACAAGACTGGCGAAAGAAATGGAAAAAGGAACTTGATAAGCACAGCGACTACAAAGAAGCAATGTATCCTTTTTGGATGGAGGAATTTATCGCTAAAGTAGAACTTGCCGCCAGAGATGAAGGCTACGAGTGCGGACTAGACCAAGCAAAATCAATAAAACTCGCCGCATACAAGAGAGGATTGGGAAAGGCAAAGTATTTTGTTGAAGAATTAGAAGTTGGCAAAGACAATATCTGTTTAAAGTGTTGTTTGGATATTGAGAAAAAAATTGACCAAGAAATTAAAAAAAATGAAAAATAAAATAACAACTGATAAACCTATGAACCAACCAAATGAAACACTGAGTGTGGAAAAAGTAAAGGAACTTATCGTCCGCGAGACTATCGCTGCCTACAACAAAGGCGTTGCTGATGGCATTCACTATGTTGAGGAGGCGGTTGATTATGCGGCAGGTATAAATTACCCAGAGTTAAAACAAAAAAATGCTTCTTAATTATACAACCAAAATAGACCCCGACAAGACCTGCGCTGAGATTGGGAAGATTTTATCCAAGCACGGAGCGCAGGCCGTGATGACGGAATATGACCAAAAAAATCATCTTGTTTCGGCATTGGCTTTTAAGATTGATTTAGGAGAAAAAAAGATTTCATTTCGTCTGCCTGCCGATTGGCGACCAGTTCAAAAGGTTTTAATTGAGCAGGGAGTAAAAGCCGACCAAATGATGGCGGTAAGGGTATCTTGGAGGATTATAAAAGACTGGGTAGAGGCGCAGATGGCTTTAGTGGAAACCCAGATGGTTACCACTCAACAAGTATTTTTACCTTATGCTATTATGGCCAATGGTAATACATTATCAGAGAATATAATTGCTGACCCGTCAATGCTTTTAGGGAGTGGGAAGGAAAAATGAGTAGATTTAATCCGTAAATGAGTAGATTTGAAAATAAAGAGGGAAATATATAGCAATTTTATGAAATCAAAACAACCTGAAATCAGTTGCAATGAAAGCGTTGTAATAATGTCTGCCGTGAGATATATGCTTGGCAGAAGTTCTTACGGGGTTGGTTGCGTGTGTGATTGGGTAAAATTGAACAAAGATAGACTGACTAAATCAAACAAAGAAGTAATCGCAAGAGATATAAACGAGCATTGCGCCAAATTTCCTGATACTTCCTACAAAGACGAATGGCAGAAATTGGCAGAAGTATTAACTCTATGAAACCCTCAATCATTAAAGCTCGCAAACAAGCTAAACTACGGGAGAAGCGAAACTCTTACAAATTCTTACACAAGAAAGCGTGGGCATTATTCAGTTTGCACATTCGCCTGAAATACGCTGACTGCGATGGTATGGTGAGGTGTTTCTGTTGTGGAGCGTTGAAGCATTACAAGCAAATGCACGCCAGCCATTTCTTTCACGGCAGATTGGATTTTTCAGAAGACAATATCTATCCTACCTGTCCGCAATGCAATACATTCAGGTCTGGAAATCTGGCAATTTACGCTGAAAGACTAGTAGCAATGGGCGTGGATTTGGTAAAGTTAAGGCGGGACGCTGAAACCACCAAGTATAGTTGCAGTGATTTAAAGGATATAATAAATAAATATAAAACAGATAACTAAAGGCAATTAAGCTATTTGCTTTATTAAAATTATATTGCTAAAATATATTAAGAAGGAAAAAAAGATGGAAATTAAAACAATTCCGATCTCCAAATTGAAGCCATGCGCAAGAAATGCGCGGATACATTCTGCAAAACAAATTGAATTATTGGCGAAAAATATAAAGCGATTTGGATTTACTACGCCGATTTTAATTGACGAAAAAAAAGAAATAATTGCGGGACACGGTAGATTGGAAGCGTTAAAAAAAATGGGGGCGACTGACGCGCCGTGTGTGGAAATTGCGGGATTAAGTAAGAATGAAATAAAAGCATTGCGCCTTGCCGACAACCAGATTGCTTCTATGGGTGATTGGGATATGGGTTTGGCGATCAGCGAATTGCGAGGGTTGGACAGCGATTTGTTGGATTTAACAGGTTTTGATAAAGATTTATTGATTGAGCCAGACGAAAACGATGATGTAATACCCGAAGTTAAAGAAAATAAAAGCAGGCTGGGCGATTTGTACGAGTTAGGGGCGCACCGAGTTTTAGTGGGAGATGCGACCAAGCGCGAGGATGTGGAGCGGTTGATGGGGGGCAGGAAGGGAAGATTGTTATTTACAAGTCCGCCCTACAATATGAACGCAGGAATGTATGAGAATTATGAAGATAATTTAAAAAGCGAGGAATACATAAATTTTAATATAAATACTATAAATGTTTGGAAAGATTATTTATTCGGTTTTCTTTTTTGGAATATATCGTATAACAAGAAAACCCGTTGGGAATTTATAGAAATACTTTATAGAATTATTAAAGAAACAGGGTTTAAATTTTTAGAATTGGTGGTTTGGAATAAGAAACACGCCTTGCCAATTACAAGTAAGGAAATGATGACGAGATTATATGAGGATATTTTAGTAGTTGGGAATGATTTAGAGGCAGGGGTTGAAAAAGATATAGAGATGGTTGGATTATTAAGGAATGACAAAAAAGCATATTTTAATAGAAATACGGGAAAGTATTTAAGTAATTATTGGGAAATAATAGTTAATGATGTGCAATTAAAAAATCATTTAGCTTGTTATCCTGTAGCATTACCACAAAGAGCAATCCAAATAATGTCAAATGAGGGCGATATTATATTAGATCCTTTCCTCGGTTCCGGTTCCACCCTTATCGCCGCGCAAAAGACAAACCGCGTATGCTATGGCACAGAGATTGATCCGCATTATTGCGATGTGATTGTGCAAAGATATGTCGATTATACAGGCAATGAAAATATAATTAAGAATGGTAAAAAAATAACATGGCTGAAGAATTAAAAAATCCAGTAGAAAATGGAGAAAAATTGGTAAGAAACGGAAATGGACAATTTGTCAAAGGCCACCCACCTTTACCTAATGCGGGGCATCCACTGGGCAAGCCTAACTTCGGTACTGATTTTGACGATGTGGTGGAAGAAATAGCCAAGGCAAACAACATTACAACCAGCGAGGCGCGAAAGGTATTACTTAAGAAGGCTTACGCCGAAGCGAGAAATGGGAACTTTCCTTATTCTAAAGACATATTTGATCGGTACTATGGTAAGCCACAGGAACGGGTTGATCTGACTTCTGGCGGAGAACGGTTGTCTTTGGATAAAATAGCCGTGTCTATAGAAGAAATATCAAAGAAAACATATAGCGCGGAGGATGAGTTGAATAAAATATGACCATAGCCGAGATAATGGCGGAAACCAGAACTACTAGGGGGGAAATGAATGATATGAAGGCGTTGGTAAGGAAACTTTATAAAAACAAGAACGGTCAGCCATTTGAAATGACAGACGGGCAATCAATAATTTTCGCATGTATTTTTAAAAGAAAATTCCCGAGAATTCATATAGAAACGCACACCAGATATGGAAAATCAGAAATAATATCTTTGGCTGTCCTCACCAGAGCAACAACATTCCCGGAACGAACTGCAATAGTGGCCGGCAAGAAAGACAAGGCAGGGATCATAATGAGTTATCTTATTGGGCACATTTTTGACAATGAGTATTGCCGTAAGCGGTTTTTGATGGAGGGAGAAAGCGAGGAGAATATACGCAGGTATAGAAACAAGGATAAGATAAACTTTGACCTTGGGGGAGGATTACTCGGGGAAGTTTATATCTGTTCCGCTCAAGACGCTCTTGGTTGGGGCGCGAAGAATGTAGTAGAGGACGAAGCCGCATTAGTACCTACATCAGAACACTCTTTGGTTATCAGGATGCTTGGAGATGACACTGATAATTTTCTTTGCAAGGTTGGTAATCCGTGGGACGAGGAACATTTCAACAAATCAAGGGAAAGCGATAATTATAAAAAGATAATCATAGGTTATCCAATAGGAATTAAAGAGGGAAGAATAACGCCCGAGTTTATAGATGAGGCAAGGAGGGAGGCATTTTTTGATGTATTGTATGAGTGCGAATCTCCCAAATCGGCAGTAATGGATAAGAAAGCGTGGATACCTCTTTTTACTAGAGAAGAGGTTGCGAATGCGATGGTGGAGAGTAGAGATGGGTTTGGAGTTAATAAACTAGGCGTTGATGTGGCCGGCGGGGGAAGGAACTTTAGTGTAATAGTACAGCGACACACGAATATAGCTAAAAAAATATACAAAACCCACGATCCCGACACGATGAATTTGGTTGAAGCCGTGGTGGATAGAATGGAATTAGATAAATTGCCGAATAGTAATGTTGGTATAGACAAGGTTGGGATTGGAAACGGGGCGTATGATATGCTTAATAGGCTCAAGCCCGGTGTTTGGGGGGTAGATGGGGGCAATGAAGCATCAGACAAAGAGAAGTTTTTCAACCTACGGGCAGAATTGGCGTGGAAGGTTAGGGAATGGATACTTGGGGGCGGGAAATTGGAAAGGGATGATGATTGGTTTGAGTTGTGCCGACTGAAATATAGAAGTAAATTAGTTGGAAAGCAGACAAAAATGGTTTTAATAAGTAAAGAGGAACTCGCCAAGGAAGGAATAGATAGCCCTGATTGCTATGATGCCCTTGCAATGACATTTATAACGCTCGATATTATTTTTTCCGACTATGATAAGATGAGGGAAGAGGAAATGAATAGGTCGCGAGATCCTCATAATCCTTTTTTTGAAATATGAAAGAAACAATCAATAATTTACAGTGCGACTGGGAAGGAATGTTGGAGTGGTATGGGGTAGAAAATGAAGACGACAGAAGAGAAATTAAAAAGATGATTGCCTACGAAATTGATTGTTATAGAAAACGAGGATTTTTAAGGTTTTTTAAAAAAACTCCCAAATGGGAAATTTTTAATTAAAATTATATGCCGCAAGAATTAAAAAGTGTTCTTTTGGAGGAGCCGAAAATAGAAAACTTGTCGCCTAACTATACAACTGACCAGCAATTATATCTTCGTAATTTGCAAAAGCGATTGGAGTTTGCGAAGTTTCAACGGGAACAATCAAGGGACGAATTTGACGGAATGAACTACGAGCAATACTGGTTGGAGAATGAAAAGGGAGCGAATACCTACATTAAACCGAAAAAAGACAAATCAGAGATAAATTTCCAGTCTGGTACATTAAGGCAAAAGTTATTCTCTTTGGTTTCTAGCTTGCAATCTCTTAATTTAGGCGCGGATATTCTAGCGTTTGATAGGAATGAAACAATCATAAGTTCCCTCGGGCAAGCAATGGAGGATATAGTGGAAAAGACAGAAGAGTTGGAAGGCGACGAAGAAAAGCGAATGTTACGGCAATACGAAATGATAAAGCAAGGCGATGTGTTCATTGAGGATGTTTGGAAGGACGAGGGGGTAACAGACAAAGAAACAACCAAAGAGTTTAATGGTAAATTCAATGATGTATTTTGGAAAACAAATTATAAGGAGACCGAAGGTAAAGCGGAAAGGAATATCATTTCAGGGTTGAAGATATATCTTGGAGATTTGACTAAATATTTTATAACCGATCAGCCCTTTATATTCACCCGTGCGTCCTTTTCTTACAAGGAATTGGAACGGATTTATGGTGAATGGGAAATGTGGAAATATGTATCTAAACAGCAAAGGAATTTTGTCGGTGAAAATAGCGAAGATGCCCTAGTGACGGCTAACTGGAATTTACAATATAATCCTGATGGTAAATGCGAGATAATCAAATACCAAGATGTGCCGAACAACGAGTATCAAATCTTAATCAATGGTATTCCGATGATGCCTATTGGATCGCCGTTGCCTTGGGGAAGATATTACAACATTACCCAGCAACACTTTGAGCCAATTAGAGAGAATTTTGCCTATGGGAAGTCGTTTATATTCAGAAACAGAAATAATGTATATCTGATTGATGAAATGATTAAAATGGCTTTATTGAAGACCTGGAAGAGTTTTATGCCGCCATATATCAATACATCAGGGCAAGTGATAAGAAGCACTGCTTTTATGCCGGGTAAGATAAATATGGGCATAAAGGCCAATACTTTAATCCCACTAGAGCAAAACGCAGTTCAAGGAGTTACGACAAGTGAGTTCAATATGGTGCAGGAAATGATAAGGTTCGTTGATGCTAATACAACTAGTCAGACATTTGGAGGAATGCAAGAGCGCGGCGCAACAACAGCAACACAGATCGTTGAGGTTCAAAGGCAAGCAAGAATTATGCTTGGTGTCGTTATTCTGGCCGCATCTTTATTGGAAAAGAAAATTACCGATTTGAGGGTAAATAATCTTCTTAAAAATTGGTTTGAACCTTCGGAAATGGTACTTGATGAAGTTAAAAATATATTGAAAAATAGATACAGGATAGTATCAAGGAAAAGACAAATCAGTGAGGAAGGAATTGGAATGAGGTATGTTGTGCCCACGGAGGAAAATGTGAATGTTGGTGCGTTGAGGGCAGAAGAGGAGCAAAAAAAACAAAAATTAGGTATGCCGATCAGGATTATTGCTATAAATCCCAATGAACTGAAACAGGCGAAATACTTTTGGTTTATAAGTGTCAATCCCAAAGAGAAAAAATCAAGTGAAATGTCAAAGTTAATGTTTAGCGAGATGATCTCGCAAGCGACACAATTGGGATTGCAGTTAAATCCACAGCTAGTGCAGGATAAATTCGCCGAAGTATGGGACTTAGACCCAAGTAAGCTATTTGCGCCCCAAGCAACTCAAATGCAGGCCTCACAGGGGCAGTTAAATCAAGGGGAGCAACAGGAAGTTATGCCTCAAAATAAACCTACGGGTGTTCAAAAGCCGACTGTCAATCAACTTATGGAAAGTATCGGCAATAAACAATTGGCATAATGGAAAAAGAAAAATTATCAAAACTCGCAATAAGAGCCATTAAGATGGTTACTGATGAATTTGTCGGGTCGGGTGGTGAAGTATTAAGAGAAAAAATGAACATATTCAATGTTTCTTTATTAGCCAATTGTATTGTAAGGATGGTAGTTTGTGCCATAGAAAATAATCAAAATGGAAAAAGAACTAAAACAGGCAAGGAAAATAAATGAGGATTTATTGGAATGGAGCAAAACAAAAGAATTATTGATGGAAAAAGTGAAACTATTGTCCGAAGAAGAACAGCAAGCCAAAGCATCGTCTTATGAGATATTTTGGCGGGTATATTTTGAAAGAGATTTACAATGGTTAGCGGCACAACAATTAGAGTGGATGAGCAAAAATGTTGAAGGCGATGCGCAATTGCTTTGGTTTAGAGGAATGTTGGCGGGATTGGATTTGATAAGACAGGCATTTGAAAATCAGGTCAATGTATCCGTGGCAAGATTTAACAAATGAACCAATGAATAGTTTTACATTCGGTCTTTTAATAGCAATTGTGATTATAATAATTTTTTTGCTTGACGATTCTGATCGTATCCAAAAATAACAATGGTCGACTTCGCTTTTCGTAATTGTGCGTTATCAATTACCGTAAAAGTCGGTCAAAAATAATTAAAAAAACAAAAAAGTGAAACTATACGACAAAGAGGGTAAAGAGGTAGATGCTCTTACGCAAGAGGAAATTGATGTCCAATTGCAACAAGAAAAAGAAACCGCGGTGGCTCAAGCCAACGCCTTGAGGGAAGAGGAAGTTAATGCGCTATATGAAGAAAAAGTAAAAATAGAAGCTGAAAAACTTGCATTAGAGGAAAAATTAGCAGGATTGCAAGATAAGGACAAAAACTTTGGCAGTTTAAGGAAAGCCGCCGAAACAAAAGACAAGGAAATAGAGTTGTTAAGAACAAAAATAACCGAGATGGAAACAGGTTTTACCAAGAAGGTTCAAGATATAGAAACTTCCAAGGTGCAGGAAACTAAAGACCAAGAAATAGAAAAGTTGGCGGGACAAGACATAGAAACAAAGAAAAAGATTAGTTTTTTCTACGATCAGTTCGTAGGGGGTAGCGAGACGAAAGAAAAGATTAAGGAAAAGGTCAAAAACGCTTATCTTTTAGCAATGGGGGGTAAGGCAAAGGTAATGCAAAGCGATGTAATATCATCTAGCGGGGGGGATGTGGCAATACCGAATGAAACAATTCAACAAGGCAAGTTGTCAAGTCCTGAAGTAAGGGATGTGGCGAAAAAACTTGGTATTACTGATCAAGAATTAGCTAAAAGTGGACTGATTTAAAAAATATGGAAAATCAACAAAACGAAGTTATAGAAAAGAAACCATTAGGCAGGCCAAGGAAGTTTCAATTACCCGTGCAGTCGTTTCAAGAAGAGGAAGTAAAAAGTCCTGAGACGCCCAGCAAGCCAGACGCAAGTGTTCAAGGAGCAATTTCAGCAATTATGACTGAATTGCAGGATTTAAGGAAGGACAGAGATATTCTTCTTTCAATCGCGGATAAGAACCAGTTGGCGAAGTATTATTCCAAGCACCAGTCTAAACTTCCTAAAGTTGTAAGATTGAGAAGTTTGTCGGTAACTAATGCGGAAGGAATAACTGAAGAAAAACTAATAATCGGTTGGGAAACAATTACGAACAGGGTTTGGAAAGAACGACCCAATCTTTGGATGGAAGACCAAAAGATAAAACTTATATTTAACGATGGAACATCGTTGGTGATGGATTATCTTAAATATGCTCAGCAATACAACTTGACGATTGAGGCGATGGTAACGGCAAGGACAATTGAGGAAGAAAGTGGAGATGAAATGCTAAAGGTCGTCAGAAAAGACAACGGACAGGAATTGCTCATTAAAAGCACATTCGTGAACTAATATGTTAAAAAAATGCGGCAAGAGTTGGTGTTTGTTTTCTAAATCTACAGGTAAGCTTCTTGGAAAACATCCTACTCGCGCCAATGCGATGAAGCAAGAGGTGGCAATTAGCCTTAGTAAGGCACGCAAATCGGGACATAATGTACCAAAACAATGAAAAAAGAAAATTATATAGGCAAGTATTATGGCTGGAAGAAAATCGTTGATGTAATTTCGGTAGAAGAAGACGCGAATGTTCTTGTGGTTTTTGAGGACGATAAAAAGAAAAAAGAGGAAATGATGATTAGTTTGGTGCTATTGGATAAATTTATTACCCAAGATAAAGTTGATCCAACAGAATTCAGGTCAAGGGTCGCATTGCCGATTATAGAGGAAATACTTAAGGTTTTACTTAAGTATCAAGTAAGAATAGAATGGATTGACTATATTTTTCAGACAACCGCTCAATCGGTTAATCAGAGCATTATGAAGGCAGAGAAAAAGTTTTGGGGAAAAGAAATCTACGACAGAACATTTTTTGATGTAGATAATGTCTTAAAGCAAAAAAATGAATGAAGAAATCAAAGAAAATTGCATCATAATCCCTATAGTTAAAGAATCTGGATTGGATAAGGACGGAAAGGAAATAAAAGACAAAGATGGCAATATCTCTTATAAACGCGAGGATTATCAAGGATTGCTTACGCTTTTGAATTTGTACGACACAAGAAAACAAGGAAGTTTTATGAAAGAAGGACGGATTTATCTTGGATTGAAAGATAAAGTGGAAAAAGGTTGGGCAAAAGACAGTAAAGTGTTAAATCTTACACTAGATGAAGCTTCTTTTTTAAAGAAATTTCTAACTGAATTACCCGACAAAGAAGCGAAGGAAGTAAGATTGCCTGAATATATTATGCGTACTTTATTTGGAATGCTTGACATTCTTGTGTAAAGTATGCTATACTAAAATTATAGAGGAAAAACAGCTCGGTAGAATGTAGACAGAGCGGATAATTGTTTCATTTTTTCTTAATTATCCGTTCTAATGTGCATTTTCGCAGATACCACTGCGTTAACAAGTAAGGAATCTTCGGGGGAACCCCGTTAATAACACAGATTCACATATCACCATTCGTGGTGCTTTTTCGCGTAAATTGACGCGTGATAGAACAAAGGTTAAAGTTAAATTTAAAATTTAAAACTACTATGTTTAAAAAGGCTCGTGGAAAGACGAAGTTTATGTACTTTCCGATTGCGGCATCTGTTGCGATTGGAAAGGGAGCGGCTGTAGCTTTGGCAAGTGGAACTGTCGTAGCGGCATTGAACGATGTGGCAGTTTATAATGTCGTTGGGGTTCTTCCGCAAGCAAGAGCGGCTACCGATTCCGATTACGCGGTGGCTAAAACTATCGCGGTAGAAGTGCCTGTAGAGAAAAATGTAGAGTGGGAGGTTGATGTTAATTCTACACTAGCAACAACCGATGTGGGGTTATATTTGGACTTCACTACTGGCGATACGGGGCTTTCCCTGGATCATGGTGTAAGTACCCTAGACCACGCACTTTGCACCAAGTATGTTTCAGATACTAAAGGTTGGTTTGTTTTGAATTGTGGAGCAGATGCTCACACAAAAGCGTAGTTTAATCAAATCTTTCAGTAAATTCCCCAAAATGAACAATTATTAGGAGCTGAAAGATTAAAAAAGTGGAACTTAATACAATTAGTTTCTCGGACTTCGTAAAACTAGGCAATGTTATCTTTGTCAAGGGACTGACTAGCGTTGATAATATAATGCAAACTTCAGGACTGGTAAAGGTAATGTCTATTTCAGAAGCTACCGGGAACACAAGAGAGTTTACGGAAATTGAGACAAACGAGTATTTGACTTATAAGGGCGAAGGAGACCAAGCGGCAAGGGCAAAAGTCCAGCAAGGGTACAGTAAAACGATGACCTCGTATAGGGTTGCGGAAAATGTTGGTATTACTTATGAGATGAAAACTCAAAATAAGTATCCCGAAGTTATTTCCAATTTAACGAGTGCTGGAAGAAAGGGGCCTAATACGATAGATCTTGACGCATCTATGCGCGTTACATTCTGTACAGCGACTTCGTACACTTCCAAAGACGGAAGGACGATTGCCACTACTGTGGGGGATGGTTTCCAGTTGGCGTATACATTGCACACGCTAGCGGGGTCTTCAACGACTTATCGGAATCGTTTGGCGAACAATCCTGCTCTTTCAAAGGGAGCTTTGGAAGGAATGGAACGGTTGATTACAGAGAATACTTTCAACAACCTCGGCGAAAAGCTGACGGCAAAGTTTGATATTCTCTTTACCACAGATGACCCGAATGTCGTTAATACCGCTCGGGAATATCTGCAATCAACTGCTTCGCCTGACGCACTGCACGCTGGCGTTATGAATCCCTATTCGGGGAAATATCGCCATGTAATTTTGCCAAGAGTCGCACTCACAGCCGCAGGTGCTACCGATAGCACAAAACGGGCATACTGGGGTATCGCCAGTTCGGAATTGTCTTCATTTTATCTGGGTATTTGGGAACAACCTCATATGATTGCTCCAACAGTTGGTGGCAATGGGGAAGATCCTCAAACAGATGATATGGACTTTAGGGTGCGTGCTGGTTATGGAATGTGCGTAGTTGGAGCGACTTGGTTCAAGTTTTCGAGTGGCGACGGAACTGCCTAGAGAAAGCATAAGTTTTTTCAACCTCATAGGGGAGGAGGTAAAGTCTCCCCTTAAAATCCTTCCGGTAAATGGCGGAAGTAAAACTAATCATAAACTAAAATGGAAAAACAACTCAGTCGGTATGGTGCAATTGCAAAAGCTCTCCCTGCGACAATGGGAAAGATATTCTTCGTAGTTAATGGAGCTGATTCTTGGGCAGGGGATCTTATCCGAGAATTTCCTACCGATAGCGACGGGCAATCCAGGGTATTTGTTACTACTTCCGGTGCGGATACGGATAGTTTAGCTATCCAAGCGGCGCTCGATGCTTGTGTCGCGGGTAGAGATGATTATGTTTTCGTCCTTCCTTCAACGAATGACTATGACCTTGAAACAAAACTTACAATGTCGAAAAGATCGGTTCATTTAATTGGAATGAATTATCTGAATGATAAGCAAGAAACAGGTTCTAATAGTGCTACAAAATTGCACATGATTGCTGACGACGATGCGATTTTGCTCACCGGCGGGAATTGCGAAATTGCTGGGTTTTATTTCAAGAATTATAACAATCAAGGAACAATAGTGGTTACAGGTGGGATTGCTGATTGTGCCCATATTCATCATAATCATTTCAATATGAATGCGGTGACTACGAACGGAGTTGCGCAGGTTGACTTTTCAGGTGCGTCGAGTTCATTCGCTTGTATCGAAAGGAATACTTTTGCTACTAATGTTTCAGATTTGACATTCGCTTCATTGATCAGTGTTTCATCGAGTTGCACTTGGGGAAAGGTATTGAAGAATAACTTTATGATCGGCGATGGTTGCACGGTAACTTGTGTGATTCAAAACCTATCTTACAAAGGGCAAACAAACGACAACGATATCTTTTGCGCGAGTGGAGGAGGTGGAGCCACATCAACCATTACGAATGCAATAACGATTGGAGGTGGCGTTGCGGCAGGTAATAGAATGTCTATTGCTGGAACAACGACACAAGATCTTGTTGGAGGGAGTGCAACGAGCTTTGTAGATAATCGCGATGCAGGTAGCGGTGGATCATTGGCATTTACTAACTAATTTAGTTAGCAGTTCTTGCTGGCTCTCTGCCAAAGAACCAGCATAAAGATATGAGACTATTTAAAAAATTGAAAGCCTATAATCAGCAAGAAATTGAGGGGGCATATTTCGGTTTTGGCATTTTGAGAGCGAAAGATTACGATAGGGACATTTATGGTCATTTGTTTTTGTTTTCAATGAACACAAAGGTTAAAAAATTCATTAAGAAGCTATTTATAGCAATATAATATGCAAGTCAAAGTCAAAACCTTTAGAATGCCTAATCTCGATATTGGTGTTTTTGGTGGTTATGAAGAATTAGAGGATACAGTTAAAAATTATATTAAGAATAAATTGGAAGATGGCTGGACGCTTAATAAAGCGGTCGGCGGAGATTGTTATCTCATTTTAATTTTTACTAAAGCTTAAAAATATATATGTCTAACACAACAAAAGTTATCACAGCCCTTGATGCTGTTGCGAAAACGACTACTTCTAATAAGTTTTATGTCGGAGGTGCAAAGAGAATAGGATTATTATTTCGTAGGACTAATCATGGTTCAGGAAGTTCTACTTTTACCGTTAATGGGGGAATGGAAAGCGAAGACACCGTAACTCCGACAATGACAGCATTGAGTATGCTAATCACAAACACAGCAAACAGCAATGTGCAGAATTTAATTAGGGTTGCTTCTGTGGCACTCGTAAGCAATACGGACGCTTTGGTTTGGCTTGATCCTGTTTGCGTGCTTAATTGGTTATCCGTTACCGCTACCGAGGTAACTGATGGTTCGCATACTTGCTTTATTCTTTTAGAATATTAAACTATGGCAGATAACAAATGGAGCATAACAATTCCCGACCCCAACAATCCATCGGGAGCAGTCTTTGATGGCTATGTTCCTGCGTACTTTGCTAATAGTTATCCTTCATTTGGGAATAAGAACCAACTGGCGGCGATGAAGAATATAGACATCGTTGACCCGAATGTACTCACGCAAGGCCCCGTCCCGACAGCGTTGACATTGGGAACTCAAACTGGCGCAGTAACTACTCTGATTAAAAGTATAGCCAGAAAAATAGCTGGTGCTGATCTTTGTTTTGCCACTGGAGGGAATAAAGTTTATACATTTTCTTCTACGGCGGTTACCAATGATGGGAATTATCCTCACACGATAGTCAAAACACCTTATACTGGAGTAGACGCGAACGAAGTAATAATCTACAAATCGGCGTTATATTATTTTTATAATCATTCAGATAGTCAGGGAGACATAGGATATTCGGCCAATCCGTTTGCCGCAACTCCCACATTTGACGATGATTGGGGGTCAACTATCCCCTCGGGAGGATTGCCATTAAACTGGGGACAAGGTCGCTCTGACCCATTACTACATCAAGCTCTTGTCGCGGGGAATGGAAGCGTAGAGTTATTGTTCTTTGCCAATGGGTATTATGTAGGTTCTTATAACGGAACAACGATGAATACCCAAGCGTTGTTTATGGGATGGAATTCTCAAGTGGCAAGTCTTTCTTGGAATTTTAACCGTTTAATCATCGCTGTTAATAGTCCTCATCTAGAAGGAACTAATTCTGTTCAATCAGGAATTTATTTTTGGGACACTAGTTCTGTCTCGTGGGACGGAACTCCCATAACAATAAATGGCAAAATAGGAGCACTTTATACAAAGAACGGAATTACTTTTGTTTGGTGGCAGGAGGGAGGACAGGCGAATAGATATAATGTCGGATATATTTCTGGAGGGGTGCTGAAGTCAATAAGAAAACTATCGGGAACTTGTCCTTTGTATTATCAGGTTAGCGAATGGGAAGGATTTCTTGCTTGGATTTCCGATGGCTTGGTGTACCTGTTCGGTTCAGGGGAAGAAGCGATAATTCCAGTAAAGTTATTTCAATACACAAAATCATTAAGAGTAAATTCCGGAGGGATAGGCAGTCCATTCGGGACGATTATCACAGCGTCTTCATTAAGCACGACCAATTTTGAACTATGCAAAGCAAGCGGATACACAACAGACAGCGATTTCAAGACAAAAGCATTCAGGGTAGGAGGCGCAGGGGTGGCTAATTTCGTTGATTTAATACAAATTGAAACCGAACAAATGGCAACGGGAGCTAAATGTGATTTTACATTATATTACGATAAGGGAAAATCCAATGTGGCATTAACTCAAATTGCTTACGCGGCGTCCAATCCAACATTCCACAAGATATTAAGCAAAAGCGTGAAAGTAGAGGATTTTCTCTTATACGGGAATTTTGCGAACGGAAGTACCACAAATCCCGTTAAAATAAGAAGTATATTTATGGCGGGACACATAGTCCCTGAGAACTAATATGAATACAACTCGCACAATTTTAAAAACTCGTTTTGCTTTTGGTGTTTCTGGATTAGTATCTGACGCCAATCAATCCACAATTATCAACGAAGCGGTCAAAGATGTGGTTAATGATATAAATCTTGCTTCTCTTAAAAGGCGGACTGCTTTGTCGCCAGCGATGTTTGATGAAATATATCAATATACATTTCCGAGCGATGCCAAAACAAGTGGATTGATTGATGTAGTCCCGCAAATCAACAGGGGTAAATTTGACGACTGGAGATTAACTACTTTTGACGAATTTGACCGACTAAAAGAAGACCAAAGATTAGACCAGTATGGTGATCCGATTAAACTAGGCAGAAATACTTGGCTAGGGGAAAATCTCTTAGCAATAGACACAAGAGACGCAATCAACAAATTATTGGTTTCAAGGCCAGTAGATGACGATGTGGTAACCATTGACGGAATGAACACTCTCGGTTCTTGGGCGGCAGTAGGAGACGCTGGAACGCCGACACTGGATTCGGCGAATTATGTTAAGGGCAGTGCGTCAATAAGGTTTGATATTGGAGCTGGAGGCACTACAACGGCCGGTATTTATAACAGTGCGGTTTCTACCTTTGATGTAACCGATTACAAAACCGAAGGAAGTTGTTTTGTCTGGGTATATTTATCAAATGCAACTAGTATTACTAATTTCATCTTAAGAGTAGGTTCTTCGTCTTCGGCTTATTATTCAATGACCGCCACTACGACAAATGAAGGCGCAACATTTGTTACTGGCTGGAATTTATTAAGATTTGATTTTTCTGGTAAAAGCACCACCGGAACGCCAGACGATGACGCGTGTGTTTATGTTTCTCTTTATATGACAAAAGCCGCCGGCAAAGTAAGCCAGACGGGATTTAGATTTGATAACTTAATAATGGCTTTAGGAGTATATTACGATGTGCTCTATTATTCAAAATATGGTTGGTTATTGAATGCGGATAGTTCTTGGGCGGAACAATCAGCGGCAGATGCGGATATTCTAAATATGGAATATGACGAAATAAAACTCGTTGAATATAAATATCGGGAGCTTGCGGAAGGATCGTTGAGGAACTTTACCGCAGTGGAACAGAACAGACAACTATATGAAAACCAGAAAGCAATCTATGTTCAAAAGAACCCCGATGAAGCGTTAACGCTAGAAACCACTTATTATAATACTTAAATGAGAGAATTATTTGAACAAGATGTAGTCCCAAAAACAACCTGGAACGATATGGTTGACGCGATGGAAGGCGTTAAGGCAGGCCAGATTTTGCTCAAACCAAGAATCATAGACGGAGAAACAGAAAATACTCAATCGCAATCAGTAACCTTCACTTTCTACGAACACACCGTATCGCAATCCGCTGGAATGGGAATACCAAAAACAATTGTCGTGGACAGAGATTGCACGATAGACAAAGTGTACATTCACCTTGAAACAGCTCCAGGGTCAGCCAAAACCCTTACTGTGGATGTAAATAAAAACGGCACAACGATATTCACAACGCAATCAAAAAGGCCGTCTATCGCAGGAACAGCCACCGTGGATGAATCTGATACCCCCGATGTAGTTACATTGACAAAGAATGATTTGTTAACGATGGACATAGATGTCAGCGATGGCGCGGCTGATAAGTTAAGTGTTTATGTAAGATGTAAATAACGGTAATAATATATTATGGAAAAAGGAAAATATCATTCTGAAGAAACAAAAGATAAGATGAGTATAGCAAGAAAAAATAGTTTAACTGGATTTAGAAAGGGACGAATACCTTGGAATAAAGGAAAAAGGGGTATTCAGGTTGCGTGGAATAAAGGGAAACATCCAACGAAAGAAACTTTACTGAAAATGAGTAGAGCAACCAAAGGACGCCATTTTTCTCCTTTAACGGAATTTAAAAAAGGCCTTATACCTTGGATAAAAGGAAAGCATCATACCGAAGAAACGAGAAACAAAATTGTTTTAGCAATAAGAGGCAAAAGTCATATTTGGAGTGAAAAGGGAAAAAATAGTTTTAGGAATAAAATGTTTGGAGAAAATAATTGGAAATGGATCAAAGACAGATCAAAATTAGCAAAACATCAAGAAAGGAATGATGTAACTTATCGAGAATGGAGAATGAATGTTTGGTTAAGGGATAGTTTTAAATGTAGAATAAACAATTTTGATTGTAACGGTAAAATACAAGCACATCATATTTTAGGATGGAAATTATATCCAGAATTAAGATACGATATAAATAATGGCATTACCTTATGCCAAGCCCATCATCCGAGAAAACGGGCTGAAGAGAAACGGCTAATTCCTGTTTTACAAGAATTAGTGACAGTATCAAAATAAAATTTTTGAGTACACTTTCATTAGGCTCCTCTGCGGAATTTGATTCTTCTGCGGCAGGTATGAAATCAATAGCACGATTGACACACACGATGGAGCGGCGGCAAAGTTATCGGTTTATATTCGGTGCAATAATATGATATTTAAATTTTATGGCAAATAGATACTGGGTCGGCAATGGTGGAAATTGGAGTAGTACCGCTCATTGGAGCGCGTCTTCTGGTGGCGCAAGCGGTGCATCGGTTCCGACACAGAATGATAATGTTTATTTTGACGCAAATTCATTTACCAGCGATGGGCAAATAGTAGTCCTTGATATATCGGCATGGTATCCGTATTATTATACGGCAAAATGCAGGAATATGGATTGGACGGGTGTGTTGCATTCTCCAACTCTTAAATTCGGATCGGGCGGATATGATGATTATGATTTGAATGTTTCCGGCAGTCTTATTCTCGATAGTTCCGTTTCAATTGTAATTCATGCAAATACTCTTAGCGCGACCATACTGATGAACGCCGCGTCCGGGACATGGGATATTGATACGAAGGGAATTCAATTAGAGATATTGGAAATTGGAGGTACGGGGTTGAACGCGACATACAATTTACTGTCAACTTTAAATATCCAGAATGATCTTTATCAGTGGTGTTTTTACATTAAATCTGGAACATTAAACACAAATAATAATGCGATCAATCTTGAAAATACGAGTACTGGATCAGGTTACGCACTTCTTAAAATAAGTTCCGGAGCAACATTTAATGCTGGAAGTTCAATCATTGGTATTTCAATGTTGGTTAGTAGTAATAATGTGGATGGGATCGGAATTGAAGGCACTTTGTTTAATGCTGGGACATCAGTCATAAATCTTACAAATTGCGGACTTCAATCTTTGTCAAACCTTAATGAGGTTAATATCATTTGCGTTAATCATTCAAAATTAACCAATTTAATTTTTGGCGGATGCACGATAGAAAATTTGAATTTATTGATTACGACATGTACGCCCTATTTTTTATTTAGTGCAGGAGCAACGAGCACAGTTACAAACTTAAACGCCAATGGATCGGCAAGCAATTTAATTACTTTTTCTCCTAATCCGGATGACAGTTGGGGAACAATTCTTGCATTTACAATAGCCAATGGCGGCTCTGGATATCTACCCAACGAAGTGTGTTCGGTAATTGCAGGTGATGGAGAATCTGGATATAGCGGATATATAAAAATTTTAACAGTGGATGTGAATGGTGCAATTTTAACAGCCGAAATAGACTCTTCGGATGAAAGTTATAACTATTTTAGGGGAAATCATGCTTTAGAAAATCCCGGGGAAGTTCTCGCCGTTACTTTATCAAATGGCGGTTCGGATTATGAAGTAGGCGATATTCTTTTGATTCTTCCGAGTATAATCATTGGAGATTCCGGAGCGGAAGACGGATATATTGAAGTTTTGGGAATCAATGGAAGCGGAGTAATCACTTCATATCGCCTTATTCCCAATGAAGAATTTGATATTGATCCAAGTTCGGGATATTTAAGCGGATTGCATGATACCGAAAATCAAGGAGCGTCTTCGGGAAGTGGTGCGACATTTGTAATTAATGCCGGTGGAACTGGAGGAATAATAAATATTACAGAAATAACGACCACAGAAGCGCAAATATCATCAAATAATGTTGATATATCGTATGTTCAAGCAATAATGATTCATGCTCTAGGTGACGCTATACCTTTTGACGATACTAATGGTGGGGTGGATGGTGGAGGCAATACCAATTGGCTTTTCGTACTCTATAAATTAACAAATCCTAATATAGTTTTATCATAATAATATGCCACTTACACCTAGCCAACTTGAAGCAATACAGAAACAAGTCCAAGATATAAGAGCCAAGACTCAAGCGATCGGGTTGCAGGTTACGCCTGTAAAACCTCCCATTGCGGCAGGAGGTACAAATATACCTCCCTTGGCTTCAACTACGCTCACAGCGCAACCTGGGGTGTCTGGTGCAGTGCCTGCCGCAGTCGCAGGAGCCTCTTTGCTTAATCCACAAATGGATTTACCAATGGCGGCAGTGGCTGGAGCTTCCTTACTGACACCAGCATTTGGCGAAAAACCTTCCACCGTTTTGCCAGAAACAAAAACGGGGATATATACAACCGACCTCCCAAGACAACAGGATTTAGCAAAAAAAGTTGCCGCGCAAAATGCTGAAGTTGAAAAACAGCAAAACCAGCAACAACAAATAGTTTCATTAACTAATGAGCAAATAATTAAACAAAAAAAAGCGGAAATGGGGCTTGAACCTCCTCCCGTAGCGTATGATTCAAAAGCAACGAGGTCTGTATTAAGAGGAGAGTATGGATTGGCTGGGATGGAGACCGCAATGCAGGGAGTTAATAAATTGCTACTGGACGCGCAAGCTAGTTTAACCGCGGGAATAGATGCTGAATCTAGGTCTGGGCTTCCAATGGAATTAGTTACGGGCAGGGTAGATGAATTGAGAAGGCAGGGTAACGAGAAAATCCAATTACTACAAAACACCAAAGCATTATTACAGGACGAATACAACACGAAAGTAGGTATAATCGGTCAAATAATGCAAGACCAACAACAGGATTTTGCCAACGCGAATACCACTTATCAGAATAAATTTACCCAAGCAGTGCAACTACAAGACATAATTGCAGGGGAAAGAAAAGAAGAGCAAACTCAAGAAAATATCGCCCAAGACAATGCAAGGGCTAATCTTTCGGTTCTAATAGACTTGGCAAAAGGATCGGATATGACAAATATGTCTCCTGATACAAAAACACAAATGAATAAACTTTCTCTACAAGCAGGTATGCCAAGCGAAGTAGTAAATTATGCTTTATCAAAAAGTGCAGGAGGTGCAGTAACTCCTCACTTTAATTCTTATCAAGATGCAAATGGAGAATATGTGCAACAAATTATTTATACCGATAGCCAGACGGGAAGATTTGTTGGGGCGGAGAATGTAAGGAGTGGGATAAAGGGAGAGGTAAGTGGAACAACTGGAACTGGAATAGGAGCAGCAGACGCTAATCTAGTTGCCGCGATTATAAAAAATCCGTCTCTTTATGATACAATTACTCCTTCTCAGAGAGCGAATGTTTTGGTTAGTTTGAATGCCCAAGGATATGATGTGGGAGGGATAGTTTCTCCGACATTTAAAAAAGCTTCCGCTATGGCGCAAGCAAGTTTCAATACTGCTATAAATCAATTGGATGTGATAACCGAGAAATCACAAAGAGTTATTACCGCCACGAATGCTTGGGAAACTTTATCTCAACAAATGAAATCGCAACCCTATGTCAATCGTTTATTCCCAGATATGAAAATATACACAGATACCGTGGATGCATTTACTTCAATGTTAGCAAGGGCTGTCGGGGAAAAGGGCGTACTTACCGATTTTGATTTGGCGAGGGTTAAGAAATCATTGCCATTAGTTTCGGATACGGTTTATACTGCGAGCGAAAAGTTGAGTACATTTAAAAAATTGCTTACCTCTATTAAGGATGGAACGATAGATGCTTATACCGCAAAACAATATGGGTTGACAATTAACGAAAGCAATACAGGAACATTGGCGCAACCTTCATCTACTTTGAGCCAAGGTGTTAAAGATTTAAGTAAATACGAACAATAATATGTTTGATTACAATACAGCATTAAAAGAAAATAGCGAAGACGATGTGTTGAATTATCTTACCTCAACTAGGAATTTTGATGTTCAGGGGGCATTAAAAAATGGAAATAGTAAGCAAGATATTATCAAGTATTTAGCTTCAACGGGAGTAGATAAAAAAACATCTCTCGGTGTCGCTGAAGAAGTAAAGCCATTAGAGGCGAAGTCAGAAACTACGCAACCATTTACTCTCTTTCCTGCAACGGGGAAAGAGGGATATTTATCTCAAGCGGTAAAAACTCTTGGGAACTTACCAGGGTCTGTATTAAGTTTTGGCAAAAGTATTGTGGAAGCTCCAAAAAATATAGCTACTAGCTTTTGGGATATTCAAGACAAACTTCCCCAAGAATTTGTTAGTTTAGTGAAAGAAAGCAATGGGGATATATCAAAAGCGATAGAAAGAACAGTGGCGGAAATGCATAGAGTTGCTTATGAAGGATTTGTTCCTCAATTTTTGAGATCCATTATCGGGGGAGATTATGAAAAAGCTCAAAAAGCTATAGCAGAAGATCCAGTAGGACAAATTATGCCTTTAATAATAGGCGTAAAGATTATAGCAGATAAAGCTGGAGTGGGAGCGCAATTTAACAAATCAATGGAAATGATTGCTAAACCTATCACTGCTCCTGCGAGCGCAATAGGGAGTGCAATGCAAAAGGTAATATCATCTGTCACCAAATTTGGCGTATCTCAAGCGACTAGTTTAAATCCCGAAACAATTTCTACCGCCTTTAATTCACCTCAAGAGCTAGGAAAAGCAATTGAGGGTGGTTTAAATCGTAGAGTTGTAGGAGAGCAGGTAAAACAAGCAATTAGTGCCCGCATAGATGATTTAAGCGATATGGGGCAGGGATATTCTGCTATTAGGGGAAGTGAGGGGGAAGCCAAAATGACCGCTGGATGGATAGGGAATACTTTAAAAGAAAATGGTTGGGCAGATAAAGCTATTGCTGTTGATAAATACGGAACGGCTAGACCCGCGATAAAGCCGACTAAACTGGCCATTATATCTATGGGGGAACAGAATGCAATACAAAAGTTTATGGATGTATGGGGAACAAAAGAAAATATCACAGCAAGCGAATTTCTTGATGGGCGGGCTTTTTTGGATAAATGGGCGAAGTGGTCAACTGAAGCAACGAGTGAAGGTCAGGCGTTATTCAGACATTTAAGACACGATTTCAATAAAATTGGTACCAAGCAAATAGAAGGATTGAATCAATTAGATATAACTTATGGTGGAGAAAAGATATTATTAAATCAACTTAAAAAAGATTTTATCGCAAAAAACTCTTCGGGAGTAGTTCAATTAAGTGATAATGCAATAAATAAAATTGCCAATGCTACTGGTACAGGTAGAGATTTAATTTTATCTAGATTGGAAAACCTTATTCCTGGAATTACTGAACAGATAAAACTGGTTAAGGTAATGGAGGATATAGATTATGCTATGGGGCAAAAGGTTGGTGCTTACGGAAGAGCAGTCGTGGCCGGAGGAGGGGTAGTAATGCTTAATCCCGCTTTAGTTATAGGATCTATAATAGCAAGCCCCGGTATTGCAGTTCCTCTTTTACGAGGTCTTGGTCTTACGGTAACTAAAATAAAGGGGATTTTGGATGTAATTGGTATTCCGTTCCAGGAATTAAACAAACTACCGGGGAAGGTCAATTTTTCTCCGAAATAATCTAACGGAGGGGAACTCTGCTGAATATAAAAAAGAATAAAATTATTAGACACAAAGAAATAATCATATTACTATTATAGCATATAATAACAATTTTGTAAAGGTTTAATAATTATGATAGTAGAAAATTTAGTCAAAGATGTATATTTGCCGATTAAGAATGTCGCCTTAAAGGTAGGTGATTGGCTTACTCAATCAGAGCAAAAATTCGGAGAGGATCTCGGAAAAACTTTTTACTATGGATTGGGTGGGGAAAAAGAAATAAATAAAATAAATGCCGATACTCTGGTATCGGGTAGTCAGTTAATGTTGCAAGCAAAAAAAGCAACCAATCCAGAAAGAAAACAAAAATTACTTCAAGAAGCCGCAGATGCATTCAAAGCCAGTGGTGCGACAACCGAGGACATAATCGGACAAATAAAAAGCAATCGTCAGTATCTCGGCGACGCCGCAGGAACATTGATTGACATTCTTGCATTTGGTTCTTACGGCAAGGCAACGGCGGGAATGAAGAGTTTTCAATCGGGGAAGGCATTGCCTTCGGCTGTTTCGGGCATCGGTAAGGGCGCAGGATTCGTTAAAGGAGCGATACAAGGAGCAAAGACTCTTGCGCCAGCTACGGCGGCAATAGGGGGCGCAGGGGGCGTTGCTGGAGCTATGCAGGAAAATGCTTCCCTAGGAGAAACCGCTGCTTCGGGAGTTATCGGGGCGGGGGTAGGGGGCATATTTGGGACGGTGGTAGGCGGATTAACTGGAGGCGTTGCAGGCGAGGTGGCTAAATTTAAAAATGCGCCGAAGGGAATATATTCTCCTCAAGAAATAGCCGAGGCAGAGGAATATCTTGCTAAATTCAAACAAACACAAATGGCAGACGAAAGAATGATACAGGGGATAGCCAACAAAGCGGAAGTTTTATCTCCTAGCAGTGCGAATAAAATCTTTAGACAATCCATAACTGAAACTATTCCTGCTTACGGGAACGAACCAAACATAATAATAAACGGAAAAGTTAATCCTGACTTAATTACGGGAAGAGTTAATGATATAGTGGAAAAACTGCAAGACGAGGGAAAGAATGTTTTAGCAAATACATTTAAAACTCAAATGGAAGGTAAGGTTTTTAATAATCTCACCGAGATGAGTTCTACTTTTAAGGGATTGCTTGATAAATTTATTGGTAAAACAGGAGGTATATCTTCAGCAACCACTGCTTTGGCGGCGATACCGTTGGGATCGTTGACAAAAGAAGGAGCAACCCTAGCTACAAGATTATTACAAAAACTACCCAATGCAGGAAAAGTATCAAAAGAATTCATTGAAAATTTGGCTAACAATCCCGAATTAAAACAGGTTGAAAAAGACATCGTTCGGAGCGTTATGGATACATTTGGAAATGTAAAAAAAATAGACATACCTCTTTTTATAAATAAGGTGATTAAAGAACTTGAACCAGATTTGCCCAAAACTCTTCGCGGCACGAAAGGAATGACCGCCGAGGATATAATGAAAACCTACCCTGACATTCAACTCAAAAGAGATGTGCCAGCGACTGATATTTATGGCAACAAGGTAAATATCGCCGAAGGCGAGGCACTTACTCCTTACGAAATGAAAGGCAATAAAATCCTCTTACAAGACGGCGAAACTTATGTCGTGTCAAAATCTCAATTCCAAAACATTAAAGGACAATCTGTTTCAAGAGAGGTAAAAGAGTTTGCTCCTGAATTGAAGGGGACGGAGGAGACGGTGAAGGAAGGTTCGTCGGTTGAACGAGATGGATTTATTCCATCCACCAAATACTCTTCCTACCAACTCCCCGATGGCAAGAACTACAAAGAGATATTGATTAAGGCACCAGAAACAAGTAAGGCAGAAATCAAAAAGGTGAATGACTTTTATCAAGCATTTGTTGATGGAAAACCAACGGGGACATTGTTTGACACAAAACAACAAGCACTTGACTCATTGGGTTATTCTAAATCAACGGCAGGTGTTACTTTCAAATCTTCCCACTGGGATGAACCGAATGTCCTCTCCCACCTACGTATGAACGAAAGAACCTATCAAGGCAAGAAGGTTGCTTTTATGGAAGAACTCCAGAGTGATTTTTCCCGTGAGTTTAGGAAACAACAGACGGGCAATTTAGCAATTATTGACAGTAAGTGGGAAGGATTATTAAAGAAAATGACTGATGATGAAATACTAAAAGTCGTGTGTTAAAAGTGGTATAATTACTATATGAAATCTGCTTTAACCACAAAAAAATACTATGTTTATGCTCACACCAGAAATGATGATGAGAGTATTTTTTATATCGGAAAAGGCACGGATAAAAGGGCAAATGATTTTTATGGCAGAAACCCTTTTTGGAAGAATGTCGTCAAAAAAGCAGGTGGCTATAAAGTAGAAATAATCGCAATGTGCAAAAGTGAGAAACATTCTTTTTTACTTGAAAAACTTTTAATAAAACATTACGGCAGACGAAACAATGGAACAGGAATACTTGTCAATTTAACAGATGGTGGTGAGGGTGCTAGTGGAATGGTAATTAGTGAGGAGAGAAGAAAGCAACTTTCCATAAATGCAAGTAATCCCCGAAGCGAGGCGTGGATTAAATCTATCAGAATTGCTCGCAAGAATGGCGGTAATGGCGGAGTGGTAAAGATGGGTGATAAACTTCCCGAAGAATGGAAAGAGAAAATTGCTGTATCAAAACTAGGTTCTAAAAATCCAATGTTCGGAAAGACAGGAAAAGACCACCCAATATCACGAAAGGTTTTAGATATTAAAAGCAATCTGGAATACGAATCGGTTTCAGAGGCGGCGGAAAAGAACGGATACAAAATGAAAACCCTATACAACTGGCTTTCTGGTTTTCGTCCTAACCCAACTAATTTAAGATTACAAACTTATGGCAGGAGTTAATTGCACATATTATTTGAATGGTAAAAAAATGTCCTACGGAGAATTTCGTGAGGAGATTTCTTCTAACCCTACTTTTGTAGAAAAATACAAACTCGGTTCTTCTTCTATCCCTAACAATCCCCTCCTCAAAAACTGGCAAGAACTTTCTATCAAACGAGCCCTAAAAGACGCAGTAGACTCAGGAAGTCCCGCTTGGAAGGAAATTATGAAGCCAGAGAGCGTCGGGGAAAAACTGAAGCATTATTTGGGGAGTGAATTTGCAGTTATGTCGCCATTGAAAGTCGTGGACGCTCCTATGCTGACTGCGTTGAAGAACAATAAGATTCGTGGTGTCGTTGTTGAGTTTGTCCCCGTCAATGTGGTGGATGTCCTTTCCAAGTATGGCTTCTCTGCCGACCAGCTTTTGAGCCAACCTAATGTGGTCGGCAAGATTCTCTCCGTCAATGACAGAGCGACGGTAGCCAGAGGGCTTGGAAGTGCGTTTGAGTTGGCTAGAACACGCTTTAGAACAGCACTTGATAGGGGATTTGCGGGTAAGACGACAAGGGGAGACATAAAACTCCTCTCCACAGTTAATGCAAGCGATTTTAGTCCCCGTGAAATTGTGGGGCTTCTTTCCCCTGATAGCATTTACGGCGGCGTCCATAATGTGCGGTCCTCTGGCTCTAGCGGAGCAGGTTCTAGTGCAATACTTCCCAAAGCCAAGAGCGACCTGATTGGGATAGGTAGAGAACTTCCGTCCACAGAACTTGCAGAGATTTTGAATAGGCATAGTGCTATTGTATCACCTCGTCCAAGCGAAGTCAAACTATATGAGCCAGATGCTTCGTATTTTTCGTGGATAAACGGAGAACAAACCAGTGCGAGGTATAACCTTTCTAGGGTCTTAAAAAATGTTGATTGGGAAGTAAAAGAAGGGGAAAGGTTGATTACATTGACAGAAACAGATAATAATTTATTTGTTGTTGGCGTGGATAAAAACGGAGTAATTTCTGAAGTTTCAAAATCTCCAGTTGCTATTCAAGAAATAAAAGGCAAAAAACTAGACGAAGTTCTCGGTAAAGGGCTAGCAGACAAGATAATGGAAAAGGAAAGCGGTACTCTATCCGGCGAAGGATTAAAGTTCGGTGGTGAGTGGGCTACTAATCTTTATGATAAACAAGTAAAGAATATCGTGGAAGATTTGACTGGTGGAAAAGTGGAATTGTTGGATATGGGGTTGCCGATAGATGCTTCAACGGAAAAAATGGGAATATGGGTTAATTCAAGCAAAGTTAAAGCAGGTGAAAGTATTGCTGATTCTGTAAAAAATGCGAGATTGATGCCAGAAGATTTGAAAGTTGGAATGGAAATAAATCGCTCTCAATATGGAGCAAGAGTAGACGGACACATTATCACCGACATCCTCGGAGATGGGAAGTTTAAGGCAATACCAAAACAAGTTATTGATGACGAGAGAAAGGCTAGGGGTCTGGCTGGTGGATTAGAAGGAAAAATGGACTTGAAAACACTCATGGAAGATATGACGGAGAATGGTTACGCTGAAACCTTTGACATCTCCACCAAAAAAACAACCCAGCAAGGCATAAAACTTACCCCTGAAATTAAAGCAATGATACGGGGTGAAATGCCTGCTTTCAAGGCGAGTGGGAATATGTATGAAGTTAAAGCTCCAGATTTAGGAAAGTATTTGACCAAAACAAAACAACCGACCAGTTCAAAAAATAAATCACTAGACGAGTTTTTAAATGAATCAATATCTGCTAAAATAAAATAATATGCCAAGAACAACGCAAAAATTAAAAAAGATAAAATCGCTCATTTCCGAAATCCTTGATAAAACAATTCAAGAAGCAAAAAATGCTGGCTATGATATAGACACGGAAGAATTCAAGCAACTTATTACGGAAAAAAAGAAAGAAATACTTTCTAGTGTTGGCGTGAGCGAGGATGAAATGTTGGAATATGAAAATCAAGACAAGGTATTGGAACAGGAGATTAAAAAAGAAATTGCCTCTGCTTTTGATAAAAAGAAAATAGAAAAAGAAAAAAAAGTGGAGGAAAAAATACTACAAGAAAGAATGAATGTCGTAGAAAAGTTTTTATCTGAAATAAACAATAAAAAGCAATTTACCCAAGAAGATATAAATCAATTGGCTTTTTCTCAATTGGCTCATAGCGGAATTGATCACGAAGATTTAAACGCAAAAATAACGATAAGTAAGAATGAAATAAACAAAGAACTTGAAATACAAAAAACCGACATAGAGATTGAAAAAAAGGAACTAGGAATGATTAAGAGTGATATGGGGATTATTAAAAAGAACATTCCAGTTTATCACCGAGACCTTAAGGAAATTGAACCCAATGATCACCACAGGGAAAAACATAGTTTAGAAAGTCACATAGATTCTTCTTGGAAAGATAAATTTTCCCGTCTTATAGGAGGTGGATTTGTAGATGATTTGCACAAACATTATGTAAAAGGAAATCAAATAGTTGATATAGGCGGAATGACCAAGAATGATGCAGATGTGTATTATGTTAAATATACGGGAGGGATAGAAATGCCGTCTATCGCTACTAATGGAGGCAAGGTATTAAAAGTTAATGCAGGATCAACAGCATTGGAATGGGTGGCAGAAGTTAGTGGTACAACAAATATCAAGGTAGAATCTGGGACGATAGTTTCGGGGACTACGGTTTACGCAATGACGGAAAATATCTCGGCAGTTATAAGTTTGCACATAGGGGGACAATTTTTCCATCCTTCGGCTTATTCATTTTTAAATAAAAATTTTACCATTGATAGTGTGGATTCAACTGGAATGGCTGGTAGTGAGTATACTGTGGTTTATGTAAAACAATAAAAATAATTAACCTGTATCTCCAATCTTCTGCCTTTCTTACAGGTTGGGCAGAGGATTGGGGAAGTAAATAAAATGATTAAAAAATGTTTGATTTGCGATAAAGAATTCAAAACAAATATAACAAAGATAAAGGACGGAAGGGGCAAGTTTTGTTCAAGAGAATGTGTTTGGAAAAATTTAAAAGGAAAACCTGCTTGGAATAAAGGTAAGAAAACGGGTATCATCCCAAAAACTGCTTTTAAAAAAGGTCATTCTGCTCCCAAAACTGCTTTCAAGAAAGGGTTTACTCCGTGGAATAAAGGTAAGAAAAGCAATCAAGTCTCGTGGAACAAAGGTTTTAAAAGACCAGAGATTTCTAATGAAAACCATTTTGCTTGGAAAGGTGATAGTGTTGGGTATCATAATTTACATACTTGGGTAAAAAGAAAATTAGGAAAACCAAAAGAATGTTTGGCTTGTAAAAAAATTGGAAAATATATTGACAGGGAAAATGGCACAAAAAGATGGAATATTGATTTTGCTAATAAATATCACAAGTATAAAAGAAATTTAACAGATTGGATACCTTTATGCCAAAAATGCCACGGCGAATATGATGTAAGGTTAGATTTAAGAAAACATAATATGCAAAAGCATAAAACACAAAAAACATAATATGAAAAATTTTATCAAAAGTTTGTTGGTAGGAATCGCGGTTGCTATTTCAATGGCAGGTTTGATTTATTCGGCAAATCCTCCATTTACGATATATCAGGGAGGCACAGGGGGGAGCACCCAACAGGCGGCAATCAATAACCTTACGAATGTTGCTAGTTCTACTGCGGAGTATGTTTTAACCAAAGATACTAGTACTGGCAACGCGATATTTAAATCAATGGCTTATCCCGGGGCCGGAATCGCTTTATCTACCGGATCAGCCTGGGGTACTTCAATTACCAACAATTCAGCGAATTGGAATACCGCTTATGGCTGGGGCAATCATGCCAGCGCGGGGTATTTGACATCGCTTTCCGGCGCGCTTCTTGCCACCGGTACAACCACCGGTGCGACATCGCAAAACCAGATATTCACGCTGGGCATTACCGCAAATGCAACCTCAACATTCGCCGGTAGGGTGGGAATCGGCAATACTTTGCCTTTGACTTCTTTGACGGTATCAGAAACAGCGACAACCAGTCCGCGCGGAATTTTATCCCAGCAATTCAGCAATAGCACAGATGGGGCAAGGGTTGGTTTTAGCAAGGCCAGAGGCACGGTGGCGAGCCCTACAACGGTTGTAACTGGCGATATGCTTGGTAGGGATATGTTCAGAGGTTATGACGGGACGAATTACCTTGAAATGGCAAGTATTGATGTGGGAGTGTCGGGGACGGTGGCGAGTACCAGAGTGCCGACCTATATGGCATTCAGCACGGCAACAGATGCCGCGCCGAGTGTTTTGACCGAGAGAATGAGGATACTCAACAGCGGCAACGTCGGCATCGGGACGACGGCGCCGGATAGCAAATTAACCGTTGCGGGTGGTTATGTGGTACTGGACAATAATTATTATTACCGTATCAGAAATTCAAGCGGGACGGCTTTGGATTTGTTCGGGATCAATACGTCGAATAACGTGAAATTCGGTTCAGGTTCGGCAGGCGGCATATATTTTGATGTGGGCAGTGTTTCTAACGCGATGAATATAACCGCGACTAGCGGGAATGTTGGCATTGGTATTGGTGCGGCGGGGTCGACTTCGCGCTTAGTTATTCAAGGTAGCGATAATACTTCCGGCAACTCTGCATTAAATGTGACTAATGCGAGTAGCACGTCGGCCTTGTATGTCCGTAATGACGGCAACGTCGGCATCGGGACGACGGGACCAGGGGCGATATTGCATACTAATCAGACAAATGCCGGTGTGGAATCTGTTGGAGTATTGTTGCAAAATTATAGCCCGAATACAAATACCGCTATATC
>Ga0315284_10000175_pt1 | contig 87323 bp, 67 predicted proteins | sample YL17G09_16_MG_FD_203696 | JGI IMG/M metagenome (GOLD analysis project Ga0315284, IMG submission 203696) | Sediment microbial communities from Yellowstone Lake, YNP, Wyoming, USA - YL17G09_16 | ecosystem: Environmental > Aquatic > Freshwater > Lake > Sediment | place: USA: Wyoming | collected... | reverse complement strand
TTTGGGCCCGCGTCTCCCTGGGCGGGGGGTTTGGGGGGCAGGCGGTTTTCGCGCCCGCCGGGGGGGGTGGAATGGGGGGGGGGGGGGGGGGGGGGGGGGGTTGACGCCTCGCCCACCCCCCCCCCGTCCGTCGCCCCCGGCCCGTCCATGCTCACCGTGCAGTACCGCATGCACGCGTCAATTTGCGAGTGGGCGTCCTCGGAAACGTACGGCGGCCGGCTGACGTCCGCGCCGGCGGTCGCCGCGCGCACGCTCGCAGGCCTCCTGACCGCGCGCGGTGCCCCCGCCGACCCGGACGACGACGCTCTGGCCCCGCTGCTCCTCATCGACACCGCCGGCTGCGACTGCGACGAGCTCATGGGCGCGGGCGACGAGTCGCGCGCGAACCCGCGCGAAGCGGCGGCCGTGTGGGCGCACGCGGCTCGCCTGCTGGCCGCCGGCCTGGCCGACGCCGACTTGGGCGTTATCGCGCCGTATGCAGCCCAGGTGGCCCTGCTGCGCGGGTTGAGGCCGCGCGAGGGGCCGGGGAGCGGGGTGGAGGTCGCCACCGTCGACGGGTTCCAGGGGCGCGAAAAGGAGGCCGTCATCATCTCCGCCACGCGCTCCAACCCGGGCCGCGCCCTGGGTTTTCTGGCGGACGCGAGGCGGTTCAATGTCGCCGTCACGCGGGGCCGGCGCCACGTCGCGCTCGTGTGCGACGCCGACACGCTGGCGGCCGACCCCTTCCTCGGCCGCCTCGTCGCCCACTTCTCGGAGAGGGGCGTGCACGAGTCGGCGCAGACGCTGCTGGACGAGGTGGATGGATAGAGATGGGGGAGCGCGGGGGGAGCGCGTGGAGAGCATCCGGTAACGAGACGCCGCGCCACAGGGCCCGCCCCTCCCCCGCCTCCCACCCCACCCCGCCCCCACACAATCCGCACAATCACCCGCGCATGGCCCCCGCGCGGAGGACGTCGACCATGTCAAACACGGTGCGCGCCGACGCCTCGGCCGCGCGCGCCGCCAGGAACAGGGCCGCGTCCACCGTGCCTTCCGCGTAGATCGTGCGCCCGCACACGTTGTGCTGAAACTCAAACGTGACCGAGCCATCGGGGGAGGACAGGTGGTAGGTGTGAAACGCGTGCCCGCTCAGGGACGCCTCCGGCACGCCCATGCCGTCGACCGACCCCTCCCGGTCGCGCACGCGCACGATGTCGGCGTCGGAGAAAGGGAGGACGCCCAGAGCGCGAAAGGAGGCGACGACCGCTTTCGCCGTGCCGGACGTGTCGGCCTTTTGGCGTTGGTGCGACTCACGCACGGTGAGCGTGTACCCCGCAAATGCGCCCGGGAATTGTTGGGCCATTGTTTCGAGCGTGGCCTGGAACGCGACGACCTGTTTGCCCATTTGAGGGGCGATGACCGCGTAAGCACCGGACGCCGTCGCGTCCGCCACGAGCGCGTCCCGGTCGCCGCCCGTGGTGCCCATGACAAAAGGGACGCCGTTGGACGCGTAGAAGCGGGCGTTGTCTGGAGGGAAAGGAGGGAGCATGGGGTTGGCGGTGGCGCGCGGCTGTCGCGGCCCAGCGATACACACGCCGCCCCGCCCTCCATCCCGTCTCACCATTGACCGCGGTCGGCAGCGTGTAGTCAACAATGACGAGGCCGGGGTACTCGGCCTTGACCCGCTCCATGGCCGCCTGCCGCTGCGGCGCGCGGATGAGTTCCACCGGAATCCCCGCCACCGCCACGTCGGCCACCGCCACCGCCTCGGACGCGCCCGTGAACGAGTAGGGGACGAGGGTGAGGCCAGCGCGGACGACGGCTTCCGCGGTGGCGTGGCCCATCTGTCGGAAACGTGGGGTTCGGGGTCGGTCAGGGCTGTATCGCCGCCGCCAGCCCTATCCACCGACACTCCTGCTCCCATCCATCCCCACCTTGCCCGTGCACGCGTTGACCATGATTGGCGGGCCGGCAAGGGCGACGATGGCGGCGCGGCGCGTCGAGCGCGGGCGGCGCGCGGGCGGCGCGCGGGCGGCGACCGTCCCGCGGGCGCCGCCGGCACAACGCTTCATCAGGGCGCGCGTCCGGGGCGGACGGGCGTCAAGCGGGACGCCGCGGCGCGAGAGTGGGGCGCGCCGACGCGCACCTCTCTCCTCGCACACTGCCCCCGCGATCCCGGCCCGGCCATGCCCGCGTCCGACGATGAGTCGGGCCAAGCGGCGCCGGCGGGGGGAGGCGAGGGCGAAGGCGGGAGCAGGTGCGCGAGGAGGGGGGAAGGGGGCGGGAGGCGCGCCGCGCGCTTGCCGCGCGCCAGCTGCGGACGCGGGCGCACGCGAGCGTCGGCGCGCGCGCCGGGTGCCGCGCGCCGCGACCGTGCCCCGACGCTGGCGCGCCCCCATTCCCCCCAGCGCCCTCCACGACGCGCCGTGCGCCGCCACGGGCAGCAAGACCGCGACCCATGTCTACGACACGTGAGTGGAGAGGGGAGAGTGCGGCGCGAGCCTGCGCGCCGCGCGCCGCGCGCCGCGGCGCCCGACTCGCGACCCCCGCCGCCGGCACCCTCTCCCTCCCTCCCTCACAGCCCGACGCTCACCGGGATCGGCGCGTCGGACGCGGCGCAGGCCCTGCCAGACGGCATGACGCGCGAGTCACTGCGGTGAGAGAGGAGAAGAGGGAGGGGGGCAGCGGCGCCCCGACCCGCGCCCCTCTTCGCCCACCCGCCCTCCCACCCTGTATCACGCAGCGACCTCTACCGGGACGTGCGCCCGTCCACCTACGTCCCCGCCCCGTCGTCCGACGCGCGCCCGATCCCCAGCGGGCGCGACGCGCGCGTCCCCGACGCGGCGTCGTCGCGCGACTCTGGCTCCGCCGCCGGCGCGGCCGACGCCCACTCCTGGCGCGCGGCCGGCGGCCTGCCGCCGGCGGGCGGGCTGACGACGCCGCCGGGCGGCAGCGCGCCCGGCGTCTCGCCGCGCGGACTGCTGCGCTCGCGCCTGGTCGACGGCCCCGGCGCCGGCTCCCCCCCGAAAGACGCCGCCTGGCGCCGGGCGGGCGGCGACCCCGCCCTGCTCTCGCCCAAGCCGCCGGGCGCGGCCCGACCGGCCCCGCGCGACCCGCGCGGCCCCGGGTGGGAGCCGCGCGGCACGCCACCCGGCCCCGGCCGCGGCGACCGCCCGGCCGAGTCGCGCCGCGAGTCGGCGTGGGCGCGCGAGCGCGCGGTGCGCGTGTCACGCACGCCGGGGGACGCCGCACCCCCGGCCAAGGCGGACGCCGACTGGCGCGCTGCCAAGGCGGCTGGCGGCGGCGCGCCGCCGCCGCCAAAGGGCGAGTGGGGGGCGCCGCGCTCGGGGCGGGGCGACAAGGATAAAAGCGCGTGGGACGACGCGGCGCCGGAAGGGGCGGCGGCTAGTGCGGCCGACCGGCGGCGCGCCGAGTTTGAGGCAGAGCGCGCGCGCCGCGCCGCTGAGCGCGCGGGCGCGGCCGGCGGGGCCACCGCCCACGCAGCCGCCGCGGCGTCCATGGACGACCTGCTGGGCGACGACGAGATCGAGGCGATGCGCCGGGAGGCGATGGCGGACCTGGCGGCGACGCCCGGCGGCAAGGGCGGCGGCCGGTCGCAGTCGCGCTGGTTTGCGGGCGAGGCCGCGCCGCCGGCGGCGGCGCCGCCGGGCGCCGCGTTCGACTTTGGGCGCATGGCGGCCGCGGCGGCGGGGGCGGGAGCGGGCGGGGGGGGCGGCCCTCCTCCCCCTGCGCCTTACGCCAACCACGCGCCGCCGCCGCCGGCGCCGCCCGCCGCCGACGCCGGGCGGAGCTTGCTGAGCCTGCTGAAGGGCGGCCCGGGCGGGGGCGGCCCGCCACCGCCCCAGCACCCCCCGCACCACCACCACCCGCCCCCGCCCCCGGTCTCCAACGCGGCCGCCGGCGCGTCCCTGCTGGCCGCGCTGGGCGTTGGTCGTGTGCCGCCACCCCCCGCGCCGCCCCACGCGGGGCATGCCCCCCCTGGTCCTTCCTACGCGCCTCGCCCGCCTGTCGACGCGGAGACCGCGCGCTTCGCCGCCCAGGCCGCCGCCCTGCGCGCCACCATGGGCGGCCCGCCGCCGGGGCCGCAGGGCGCGTGGGGGCAGCCGCCGCCGCCGCACCTGGGAGGCGAGCCGCCGCCCGCGCTCACCGCGCTCGCCGCGCAGCAGGCCGCGCTCGAAGCGGCGCTTCTGGCGGGCCGCGCGCCTCCTCCAGGCGCGGGCGGGTACGGCGGGCCGCCGCCGCCGCCGTACTACCACGAGTGAGGCGTAGGAGGGATCGCAAGGGTGGGGGTTTGCGGGGGCCGCGGTGTGGCTTCCGCCGCGCGTGCTTGGGAGGCCGCGCGTGTGAAAGGGCGCCAGCCGCGGGTTTCGCGCCGGGCGGGGCGGTCAAGGGACGCCACGCGGGCGGTCCACGTGAGTGTCAGAGGGGTCCCAGCCCCCGCCGGCGCCGGCGGGGCCCAAACTGCCACACACCGCCCAATCCGCCCTCCCTCCCCGCTCGCTCAAGAACGCGTCTACCGCTATGACAACGCCATATAGCTGAATGCGCCCGCCCGACACCGGCGCGGCGCCCGCGAGCGGGCCGCCCTCGTCCTCCAAGAAGGACTCGTCCCTCGAGGGGTCCCAGGGCAAGCGCAGCATGCTGGCGTCGCTCGCGTCGGGTGCGCAACTGGGGGCGGAGGGGGTGGCGCGGTGGGACGGCGGGCGCCGGCGCGCCGCGGCAGGCGCATTGCGCGCCGCTGGCGCTCGCGCGAGCTCGGCTGGCGTCTCCAGGCATCTTTGCGTCCATCGCACACGGCGCGCGGGCCAACACGCGCCCAACCGCCGCACCCCACCGCCCACCGCCACCCTGCCCCCTGTCTCCAGCCCTCACTCTGACGCCGTCCTCGCGCGAAAGCTCCCGGCACGGCCCCTCGCGCGAGGGCTCGCGCCGCGGGCGGCGCGTGGTGGAGCCGTGCACGGCGTCGCTGCCCGCGTCGCCCGTTGGCGGGGGCCTGCAGGCGGCGCCGCCGCCGCCGGTCGCCGTCACGGTGCGCGCACGCGCTTTGCAGCCGCTGGAGAGCGATTTCGAGTCCCTGGCGCTCGCGGCGCGACCGTCACCGCTGTCGCCAAGGCCGTCACCGCGCGCCCCCCTTCCTCCCGCCACCCCCACCGCCCCCGGCGAGCGCCCTGTCTTCTACGATTTCGTTCCCGCTGCCGGCGCTCAACCCCCGCCGAGGTGGGGCCACGCGGCGGCCGCCCTGGGCGACGCGTTGGTGGTCGTCGGCGGCGTCGGCGCGGCGGTCTTTGACGACGCGTGGGCGTACGACGCCGTGGGGGGGACGTGGACCCGTATAAGGGACAAAGCGGGCGGCTCCCGCGCTTCTGGTGGCTCCTCGCGCAAGGCGGAAGGGCCGGGGCCGAGTTTTGGCGCGGCGGGCGCAGCGTTTGGAGGCAGGATGTACGTTTTCGGCGGCCGCGCCGGCCGCTCGTTCCTCCGGACGACCCACGAACTCGACCTGGAGGCCGACACCGGCGCCGCTTCTTGGCGCACGCTCCGCGAGCCGCCGTCGCGCTTGGGCCCGCCCGCGGTCGCGGGCGCGACCCTGACCCCCGTCGACTACGCGGGCCTCGTCCTGTACGGCGGCGCAGGCAAGCGGGTGAGCGGCGAGGCGTGGCTGCTGGAGCCGGGGACCGGGCGGTGGGAGCGGGTCGAGCCCGCCGACCCCGCCGCCCCCGTGCCGCGCCCCCGCCACGGCCACGCCGCCGTCGCCATGCCCGGCGGCCTCGTCCTCATCCACGGTGGCGCCGGGGCCGACGGCGACGCGCTAGACGACGCGTGGGTGCTCGACGTGGCCGGCCGCGCGTGGGCGCGCGTGCCGACCGCGCGCGCGGCGACTCCCGCCCCGCCCCCCCGCTTCTCGCACGCCGCCGCTCTGACGGCAGACGGCCGCGTGTTTGTCTTTGGCGGGTGCAACGGGGACGGCGCCTTTCTCAACGACGGCTGGCTGTTGCACGCCGGGTCGGGCGCGTGGGCGCGCGCCGCCCCGGTCGGCCCCGCCCCGCGCGCCCGCTACGGCGCGTCCGCCACGACCGTGGGCGACCGCGTGTTCCTGTTTGGGGGGTCGGACGCGCGGCAGCCGTTTGGGGGGGTGTTCGGGGTGGCGACCGACTTGGGCGGGGCGGAGCGGCTCTCGGGCGACGGCCCGCCGTCGGCGTCGACGTCGACGTCGGGTGCTGAAGCAGCCGCTGCCCCTCTGCTGCCGTCCCTGGCCGACGCCATGCGGCGGCGCTCGGAAAAAGCCGCGTCGGCCGCCGCCGCGCGCAAAGCGTCGCTCGCCGGCGACCTCTTTCGCGCCGAGCGCACCCGGTATCAAGCTCTGGCCGCCGACATGGCCGCGGCACGCGTGCTGCTGGACGAGGCGCTGGCGGGGGCGGCGGACGACAGGCGGGCTGCGGTGCGCGAGGTGGGGGTGTTGCGGCGCGCGGCCGATGCGGCGACCGCGCGCGCCGAGGCTGCGGAAGCAGATTTGGAAGCCCTGCGGTCGACGTCCGCCGCTGCGGCCGCCGCAGCCGCCGCCGAGGCCGATTCACTGCGTGCCCGCGCCGCGCGCGCCGCGGCGGCCGAGGCCGCCGCCGAGGCGCGCGCGACCGCGAACGAGGCGGCCATGCGCGCAGCAGCGGTTGCCGCGGGGGCCGCGCGCCGGGAGCGGGACGCGGCGGTGTCGGCGGCGCGCGGCGGCGCGCTTGCGGAGCGCGTCGACCGCCTGACCGCGGAAGCCGCCGTGCTAAAGGGCGACGCCAACGCGTTGCGCACCCTGACGAGGGCAGAACTGACCGCCCTGGAGGACAGCGCTCGCGCCACCGCCGCCGCCGCCGCCGCTGCCGCGCGCGCCGCCGACGCGTCTGAAGCCACCCTCCTGCGCGCCGCCATCGCCGACCGCGACGCTCAACTCGCCGCCCGCGCCCCCGCGCGCGAATGCGGGCTGTGCCTGGAGCGCGACGTGGGCGTCGCGCTCGGGTGCGGCCATCTCGCGTGCGAGCCGTGCGCGGCGCCGCTCGCGGAAGCGGGCGCGCCCTGCCCCTGGTGCGCGCGGCCTGTCGTGGAGACGAGGAGGGTGTACGGGGCGTGAGCCGAGGAGGCGGGCGCGGGGGCGGGCGTGTTTTGGTCGAGGGAGAGAGGGACGGATAATGCGCGGCGGTGGATAATCCACCGCCGCGGCCGCCGCGCGCCGTCCCACCCGCCGGGCGGCGCGCGGCGGCACGCCGGGTAGGCCGCATCCCGCGGCGCCGCCGCCGGGTGTGACACGAGGGAGAGGGAGAGGCGGTTCGCGCGCTGCAGCGTCGGGTCGGTGTTGCAGCGCGCCGGCGGGAGGGCGGCGGCACACAGGGGGGGGCGGGACAGTGAGACAAAACAGGGAGGGTGCGGCGGGGGGTGGGGGTGCGCCGGGGCCGGGCGCGGGGGCCCCGCGCGCGCGCGGCGCGCGCCGCTCGAGCTGCGTCACTCGAACGCCCACTGGTTTTCGCGGCGGACCTCCTCCTCCTCCTCGGGCGTGAAGTCATTCGGGATGTTGAACGTCTTGCGGATCTCTTCCGGCGTCTTGCCCTTGATCATGTTGGCGACGGTGAGGCAGCTGGGGGGGAGGGGGGGTGGGGTCGGCGCGCGCGGCGCGCTCGTCTCTCGCCGCGCGCCCCACGCCTCCACGCGGCCGCACGTCAGGTCCAGCAGGGGCTTGATGTTGAGGTAGTTGGCGGCCAGGATGAGTTCGAAGAGGGTCGACTGGTCGACCTGGGGAGCGGCGGGGAGAGGGCGCGCGCGTCGGCGAGCGTTCCGGCCCGCCCCGCCGCCCCGCCCATCCGCCCGCCTCGCCCCCTCCTCTCGCCTTGACAAACTCTTGGTCAAAGTCTTTGACCTCGTCCTCCGTGGGCGCCGCTTCACCCGCCGCCAGGGGCGCGCCGCCACCCTCGGCCGGCGCCTTGGCGTGGAAGTTGCAGTAGGCGACGACCTTGGACAGGATCTTGGAGGAGACGTTGGGCAGCGGGATGGGCGCCTCGAGGCCAGAGTCTGGGGAGGCAGGGGGGGGTCGGCGCCCGCCCGCGGGCGCGGCCCCGACAACGGGCGCCCCCCTCTCCTCGCACCTTCGATCAGGTTCTTGATCGTCGTCGACATGGACGCCACCGCCTCCTCCATCTGGAAGGCCTGCTGGTCGGCGGAGAGGAGGGTGACCGTCTGGGAGAGGGGGCAAGGGGTGGTGGGTGTGGGTGCCCCGCGCCCTCCGCGGCCTCGGGCCGCAGCGCGGAGGGAGGCGTGGGCATGTGCGCGGCCCGCGGGCGCGCGCGGCGGGCGGGGCGGCGGCCATGGGCGCGGTCTCCCTGTCGCGGCCGCGCGCGGCGCGCGCGCGCCCGCCCGCGCCCCTCCCGTGCCCCGGCACGCGCCGCGAGTGCGTGCCGCGTGGCCGGGGGCGGGTGCGGGCGGCGCGGCGGGCGCACGCGCGCGGACTGGCGCGGCACACCAGCGCCGGGCGCGCGCACGGCGCCTGGCGCGCCGCGCGGCGGAGGCGGACGCCACCCACGTTCTCACCGGCATGGCGGCGAACGGGGCGGGGCGGGCGGCGGGCGTTGAGGGGGGCGGGGAGTGGCGCGGCGTCGGCGCGTCCCCGGCAAACACTCCGCCGCCCCCCGGCGCCCCGCCCCAGTCTCGACAGGCGCCCGCGAGCGCCGGAGGAGGCAGCCCCCCCGAGAACCGTCGCATCGGAACCGCGATGCCGCCCGCGCTGTCCTCCGTCTCGGCGTGGGCGCACGCGGAAGCCGCGTTCGTCAAGCGCACCAATCGGGGCGCGATTGGTGAGAGGCCTTTCACCAGAGAGAGGGGCGGAGGGATCGAGAGGGGCTCGATCCCGCGCCCGCGCGCGCGCGCGCGCGCCGCTCGCGGTTCGGACCCCGCCTCGACCCCCACCCTCCCTCCCTCCCCTGCCCAGTCACCGCCCTGGCCGCCGCCGCCTTTATCTGGCTCGTGGGCGGCGAAGCCGACCGCCTGCTGCGCCCGTCGGTGACGCAGAGCGTCACCGTCGACGCGCGCGCCGCGCGCGGCGCGCGCGACCACCTCCGCCTCTCCTTCGACGTCTCCTTCCCCGCCATGCCCTGCCACGCGCTGCACGTCGACACCATGGACGCGTCGGGCGAGGCGGGGAGCGACGGGTCTGCGGGGGCGACCGCGGCCAAAGGCGGCGAGCTGCACAAGACGCGGCTCGGCGTCGACGGCGCCCCCATCCGCGCGCCGGAATACGTGGCGCCGTCCGCGGAGCACGTACGCGTCGGCGGGTTTGCGTTTGCGCTGCCGTCAGTGGACGGCCCGGCGCTGGACGCCGCGTTCGACGCGCGCGAGGGCTGCCGCGCGCGCGGCTGGCTCGCGGTGCAGCGCGTGGCGGGGGCGCTCCGGTTCGCGCCGCACCTGGAGGACTACATGGCGACGAGGGCGGTGCGAGTGGGGGGGCGTGGGGGGGGGGGGGCGGCGACGGGCGAAGTCGCGCGCGCAAAAGCCGACCCCTCCACCCTTTCTACGCCCAGGCTCGGTCCGAACTCGCCGGCGCGCTCCAAGCCGAGCTTGCCCGCGCCGGCGCCGAGGGCCGGGGCGGGTCCATGCTGCCACACGTGCTGCGGCTCACACCCGACTTCTCGCGCCTCAACATGAGCCACGCCGTCGCCGACCTCTCCTTTGGCCCCCACATCCCCGGGTCCCCCCCCAACCCCCTGGCCGGCGTCGCGCGCGGCGATGACGGGCGCACGGGGACGTGGCGCTACTTTGCGCGGGTCGTGCCCGTGTCCGACGCGCGCGCGGGGGCGCGCCACCTGTCCTCCCACCAATACTCCCTGGGCGAGCATTTCGAGGCGCTGCGCCCCGCGACGCCCGCCATCCCGTCCGTCTCGCTCGCGTACGACATGGCGCCGCTGGCGGTCACACTCGAGTCCGAGTGGGCGGGGTGGCCGCACGCGCTCCTGCGCCTCGTCGCCGTCGGCGGCGGCGTGCGCGCGCTGGCGGCCTTCCTGGACCGGGTGGCGCACGTGGTCGGGTAGAGAGGGTGGGGGGGTAGGAGAGGCAGGTGGCTGCAACAAACACAACCCAACGCGGCGCGCCGGCTTCTCACCCCGTCTCCATCCCCTCACCGCCCCCGCTCCCCCCGCCCGCCGCCCCTTCATTCTCCACAAACTCGTCCGCGTGGTCGACCAGGAGCTGGGCCGAGCGGCGGGCGTCCAGGAAGAGTGCGTACGCGCGCGCGACGTCCTCCACGCCCACCGACGCCGCTTTCCGGCGCGCCGCCACGTGGGAAGCGGCCGTGATGAGGTGCAGCGCGTAGCGGAGAGACGTTTCGGAGCCGATTTTGGCCAGGAGAGCGCGCGCGTCGCCATCCGCGCTCACGTCCTCTTCGTCGCACCGGATGTCGACGATGCGCGCCGTCTCCTTGGCCGTGTACGGCCGGGTGTGCACGATGAGCAGGCGGTCCAGCAGGTCGGGCGGGAGGCCGTGCGGGGCGGCGTACTCGGCGCCCTTGACGCGCGCGACGCCGCGGTTGGTGGCCAGGACGAGCAGAGGGGCCAGCGCCGACTCAAGCGCGCGCCCCAGGAACGAAAAGCATTCGGCGTCCAGCATGTGCGCTTCGTCGATGAACAGCACGCCCGGCGCCACGTCGGCCTTGCCCTCCTCGCGCCACTGGCCCACTTTGGCGTCGATCTGTTCCCGGACCTCCGGCCGGATTTCGCCCGTGTCGCCGGCGAAGAGGGCGAGGAAGCCGGACGCCCGGGAGTTGACCACGTCGATGTCGTGCAGGGTCACCGCGTGCGCCACCTCCCGCCGTTTGGCCAGTTCCCCGGCGGGCGTCGCCACAAACTTGGTCGCCGCCCCGAGCGCGTCGTACTCGCGGGAGCGGGCCAGGGACCGGCCGAGGACGGTGACGCGGCCGGAGCCTTTGTCGATGGAGATGACGTCGCCCGCCGTCGCCTTAGCGGCCGCGAGCGCGTCGACCATCTTCGCACCCAAATCGTACACCGTCTCCATGTCGGTCGTTTTCAGCGTCACCCGCCCCGTTTTGGCGGTGTCGGGCGCGCCGGGGGGCGGGCGATCGACCTCCAGCTCGACGACCTCGCCCTCGACGACGTCGGATTCCTCCCGGATCTTGACGCCCACCGCGCGCCGCAGCGCCTGGGTCAGGGCCTCGGTCTTGGACATCTCGAGCGAATAAACTTCGGACGCTGCCAGCTGGGCAAAGGGCACGCCATCGCCGAGCGAGCGCGCCATGCCCATGGCGAGCGCCGTCTTGCCGGTGCCGGGGGCGCCGGCCAGCAGAACGCCGCGGCCGGCCACTTTGCCGGCGCGGACGAGGGCCAGGATGACGCCGCAAGCCTGCAAAAGAGGAGGAAAGGGATTGGCCAGGGGAGTGGGCGGCGAGATGGGCCCCCCCGGCGCGCGCCGCGCCTCCCACGCGCGAGGCTGGATATTCTCCGTGCGTGGGCTTGGCCTCGGGGCCAAACCGCCGGCGCGACGCGCCGCCAGCGCGCCGCCAGCGCGCGCCGGCGCGACGGCCGCGCCGCCTGCGCACCCGGGGCGCGCCGGGCGCGTCGACCGCCGATTCCGATGGCGTGCGCGGCGTCATGGCCAGCCTGGAGCACGCGCGGCGCCCCCAACACTCCCCCCCTCTCCCATTCCCGGCTCACCTTCCTCGCCTCCTCCTGCCCCACCATCCCCTGCGCGCTCGCCCGCGCCTCCAGCCGCTCGTCCAGGCCCAGCCCCCGGATGTGTGAGTGGGTGGCGACGCGCTCCAGGTGGGTGACGTCTGCCGCCGCGGGCGCGGCGAGGCGCACGCCGCCGCCGGTGGCCGACCGGTCCGCCATGAGGGTGAGAGGGGGTGGCTGGTGTGGGGGGGAGTTGGGGGAGGGAGGCGGGCCCGCCGGGGGGAGGGGAGAGTGAGAGAGCGGAGCACGTCGCGGCGCGCCAACAGTCAGCCCCCCGCCCCCCGCAACGCCCCCAACCGGGCCGCGTCCAGCAGGCTCTCCCACCAGTCCATGCGCACAGGGTCGCCGTCCAGGACGGCGGCGAGCTCGAGCGCGTCGGGGAGCCAGCGCGCGGCGGGGGCGAGCTCCGGGTGCGTGCCGCACAGGACGGCGACGCCCGCGCCCACTGCGCACGCGACCGCGGCGACGCCGCCGGCCGCGGCGGCGTGGGCGGCCGCGGAGGAGGAGGGAGGCGGGGGCGGCAAGTCGTACCGCGCGAGCACCGAATACCCCTCCCCTTCATCCGGCACCGGCCCGCCGTCGGCGCCCACAAACACGGGGCCCCCGTTGCAGTAGTCGAGGGCGGCGCCGGCCCACGAATCGGCCCCGGGGCGGCGCCAGCGCAGCCGCGCGGCGACCGCGCCGGCCTCGGTCGCGTACTCAAACCCGGGCGCCGCCGCGCCCAGCGCGCGCCCCGGGAAGAAGGCGAGCTCGCGCCGGGCCTCGACGGCGAGGGGGGTGCCTGGTTCAAAGGAGATGGCGGCGGCGCCATAGTACGACCCCGCGCACAGGCCGATGAACGAGCCGCCTCCTTCCACGTACTCCCGGATGCTCGCGTTGCCGTCGCCGACCAGGTCCCTCGCATAGGGCGCGTCCGCGCCTCCAGGCAAGACCAGGGCGGCGGTGTTCGCGTGCCAGGCGCGAGTGCGCACTGCCTGGAGGTTGAGCGTGCCCACCCGGGCGCCCGGCAGCGATGCCGCCAGCGCGTCCACCGCCGACTGGACCGAGCGCGCGCCGGCGCCGGGGCCGGTGTAGACCAGGACGGCCCGCATCGGCGGGAGTGACGGGCGTCGCCGCGCACACCGCCCCTATGGCGCCCCGCCGGGCGCCGCCCGCGGCGGGCGATGCCACCGGCGGCGGCCGGCCATCGCCCAAACGCGGCCGGGACGAGTGCGTGGTGGAGGGGAGGGCGGTGCGGCGATTGCACGCCGACTATTCGCTCTCACGCGCCTTTCCCCTCCCCAGATACGCTCCAGGCGCCATCATGCGCATTCGCGCCGAAAACTTTATGGTGGGATCGGCGGCGGGAGGTGGGACGGGGCGACGCGGCGGGCGCGGGCTGCGGGCGACGCGCCTCCCCCCTCCACAGACCTACTCGTCCCTCGTCGACTTTGCGCCCGGCCCCCGCCTCAATCTGGTGGTCGGCCCCAACGGTGGGGGAGGGGGCGGGGCGAGGCGCGACGCCGCGGCGAGGGACGGCCTTCCCCACCACCTCCCCCCCCCCCACAGGCTCTGGCAAGTCGTCGCTCGTGTGCGCCATCTGCATCGGCCTGGGCGGGTCCCCCTCCATCCTGGGGCGCGCGCGCGACCTCGGGGAGTACGTGCGCCGCGGCGCGCGTGGTGGCTGGGTGGAGATCACGCTCTCGACCGGCCCTCGATCCTCCCCCGTTGTCCTGCGCCGAGATTTGACTGCCGGCTCCAACGCGTCCGAATGGCGGCTGGACGGCGCGCCCGCGCGCGCCGCGGACGCGGCGGCGGCGGTCGCGCGCGCGGGGGTGCAGCTGGACAACCTCTGCCAGTTCCTCCCGCAAGACCGCGTCGCCGACTTTGCGCGGTTGACGCCGGCCCAGCTGCTGGCGGAGACGGAGCGGGCGTCGGGCGAGGAGGGGTTGGTGGACGCGCACGCGGCGGCGGCTGCGGCGGCGGCCGACGCGCGCGCCGCGCGCGCGGGGCGCGCCGCCCTCGCGGACGAAGTGGAGGCCGCCGGCCGCCAGCAGGAGGCGACTCGGCGAGACGCCGAGCTCGCCGAGCGTCGGGAGCGGGCGGCTCGAACCGCGCGCGCGGCGCGCTGCAAGCGCGCCGCGGCGCGCGCGGCGGCGGCGCGCGACGAAGAGGCGACAGCGTCGGAAGCCCTGGCCACCGCCGCCGCCAACCTGCGCGCCGCCCGAATTGCCCTGGACCGCGCGTCCGCCGGCGGCGGCGAAGCCGAGCGCGCGTGCCGCGAGCGCGCGCGGCGCACGGCCGACGGCGCGCGCGCGGCCGAAGCCGCGCTCGAGCGCGACGCGGAAGAGGCCGACGACGTCGCGGCCCGCGTGGACGCCGCGCGCCGCACGCTGGCCAAGGCGCCCGACATCCGTGCGGCGCGCGAGCGGCAGCTGCAAGAGCGGCGCGCGGCGGTCGAGTCGGCGCGCGCGCGGTTGGCCGCCCTGCCGGCTGCCGCGGCCGACGACCCGGCCGCGGCCTCTCGCCAGGTCGCTGCCGACGCCGCGCGCGACGCGTGGATGGCGGCCAAGCAAGATGCAGAAGCGGCAGAGGGCGGGCGGCGCCGCGCCGAGGCCGACGCGCGCGACGCGGCGTGCAGCGCGGCCGACGCCGCGTCGGCGGCCGCGGCTGCCGGCAACGCCCGCGCCCGCATCGCCAGCGCGCTCAACATCGCGGACGTGGTGCGAGGCGTGGACGCCGCGGTGGCGCGGGGCGACTTTGAGGGCCCCGTGTTTGGCCCGCTCGCCGCCGAGCTGCGCGCCGCGCGCGGCGCCGGCGGCGCCCTCGAGGCCGCCCTCGCGCTCGACATGCTCACGCGCTACGTCGTCACCACGGCGAGGGACCAGGACCGGGTGCGGGACGCTGCGTGGGGGCGGGTCGCGGTGTCGCTGGTGCCGCGCGGCGGCGGCGGCGCGCCCGTGCGCCGCCTGCCTCCGTCTGTGCTCGCCGCCCTGGGCGCCGACTCGACGCTCGACGCCGCCGTCACCGCCCCTGCTGAAATTATGCGCGTCCTGCATGACGACGGCGGCCTGCACCTGTTTGCGGTGGCGCCCCGGGGCGGCGAGGCCGAGCTGCGCGCGGCCGACGCGGCGGGCCGCGCGGCGCGCGGCGCCCCCCCCCTGCGCGGCGTCGTCCTGGGCGGCACCCGCCTCGTGCGCCTGGTGCGGTCCCGGTACGACGCGGACGCGGTGACGACCGTGACGGCGGGCGTGGGGCCGCCGCGCGCGCTCGAGAGCGATGGCGGGGGCGGGTCGGACGTGGCGGCGCGCTCACACGCCGACGCGGTCGCCGCGCGCGCCGCGGCCGACGCGGCGACCGCGCGTGCGGCGGAAGCGGATGGTACCGAGCGCGCGGCGCGGGCTGCCAACCAGGCCGCCCAGCGCGCGGCCGACACCGCGGCCAAAGCGGGCGACAAGGCGCGGCAGGCGCTCGCGGCGGCCGAGGCCATGCTGGCGGCGGAATTGGCGCGTCCAGGCGTGGACACCGAGGTGGAAGCTGAAAAGGTCAAGCTGGCGGGCGCGGCGGCCGACGCGGAAGGGCTCGCGGCACGGCTCGCCGCGGCGGCGCGTTCACACCGCGCCGCCGTTTACAGCGCCGCCGTCGCCGGCCTGGCCGCCGCCGAAGCAGCAGGGACCGCCGTCGCGCGCGCGGACGCGGTCGCCGAAGCGCGGGCCGCGGTGGCGCGCCGGGAGGCGGTCGCCGACCGCCTGGCGACAAACGCGGCGGCGGCGACAGCGGCCGCCGCCGCGGCCGCCGCCGACGCGACCGCCGCCCGCGCCGACGTGCGCCCCGACGACGAGCCCACGCTCGCCGCCGACATGGCGGCCCTGCCCGACGACGACGAAGCCCTGGCGGCGGCGGCCGACGAGGCCGACGCCGAGGCCGGCGGCGTCTCGGCCGCCGACGGCGCCGCGCTCGCCCGCTGGCGCGCGCGCGCGCGCGAGCTTGACGCGCTGGCGGCGCGCGCGGCGACGGCGTCGGCCGACGTGGCGGCGCTGACGGCGCGGGCGGAGGAGAGCACGGCGCGGTGGGCGCCGCGCGCGGCCGCCCTCGTCGCCGCGGTCGGCGCCGCGTTTGCCGGCGCCATGCGCGGCCTCGGCTGCGACGGCGCCGTCGACTTTGACGGTGGCGGCGAAGACCCGTCGGCGGCGGCGGCGCGGGTGTCGGTGCGCTTCCGGGGCGGCGAGGCGCTCGCGCGGCTCGACGGCGCGCGCCAGTCCGGCGGCGAGCGCGCGGTCGCCACGGTGCTCTACATCCTGGCCCTCCAGTCCCGGTCCGTCGCCCCGTTTCGCGTCATCGACGAGATCAACCAGGGCATGGACCCGGTCAACGAGCGCGCGGTGTTTGGCCTGCTGGCGACCGGCGCGGCGGCCGACGGCGCGCCGCAGTGCCTCCTCCTCACGCCCAAGCTGCTGCCGGGGCTGCCGTACACCGGCGCGGTGACCGTGCTGCAGGTGGTCAACGGGCGGATGTCGCGGGGGGCGGCGGCGGCGCCGGTTAAGGCGGCGCGGATGCTTTCGGGCGTCGGGGCGGCGTGATAGAAGGGTGGAGAGTCTGCCGCCTTCTCCCTACCCCTCCCGTAACCCGCGCGCGCCCTGCAATCCCACCCCCGACGCCAGCGCGCCACGCGCCCCACCCCAAATCAACCGCGCCCACCGTCACTCGCCCACACCCCCACCCCCACCCCCGCCCTCCACACACTTGGGACACTTCCACTTGCCCATGCGCTGCGCCCGCCCGGGAGTCATGGCGACGCAGGCGCCGCAGAACCAGGTGTCGCAGTAGTCGCAGGCAATCCAAAACTCGCCGACGGCGTAGAGGCGCGCGCACGCGGGGCACGGGTCCCCTTCCCCGTCGGCGTACGTCGTGGCCGCCGCGCCCGCCGCGTCCGCGTCAGCCGGTCCCCGCGCCGCCTTGGCGGGGCGCCCGCCAGCGGCGCCGCGCGCGCGGCCGCCCGCGCCACCGTCGCCGACGTCGGCCGCTTTTCCCGACACGACCTCGTAGCACGTGGGGAGCTCGTTGACGAGCTCAAACAGGCGCTCCCGGCCCTCCCTGTTCAGTCTCGCCCCGTTGTAAAAGGCGACGGCGATGAGCCACGTGTCGGCGTGCACCGCGACGAGCGCGAGCCAGTCGGAGCGGGCCATGCCGTTGCGGGCAAAGTTGATGCCCAGTGCGGGCTCGGGCAGCTCGGGCGGGACCTATGGGGCAGGAGAATGGGGGTGGTCGGGGCGCGAAAGAAGGCTCTTGGTCGACGCGCGCCCCCGCTCCCTCCCTCCGTCCTCACCTCCTCCGCCGGCAGGTCCACCTCCCACGTCCCGTCCGGGTTGCCGTATAGGCACAAATTCTCGCGGTCGGGGTTGGCGAGCTCGTAGAAGCGGTCCTGGCTGAGAGAGAGGAGGAAAGAGGGGGGGTGAGCGGGGTCGGCGTCGGGCGGCCTCCCGGCGTGCTGACGCCGCGCGATGCCCAACGCCGCCCCGTCGCCACTTTGCGCAATGTATGAGCGTCGCTGGCGCGGGAGATGGCGCCACGGCGGGCCGCAATCCGGGGCCCCCCGACGCGGCGGCCGAATGGGGGCGCGCCCGCGCCGCCATTCGCGCGCGTGCGTGCGCGCCGCCCCCCGGTGGTCGAGATCCGCTCGACGGCCAACACGGAGGCGCGCTCGGGAGCGGCGTGGAGCCTACGCCGGGGCCAATGCGCCTCTCTCCCCCCTCCGACGCCGACGCACTCGACGCCCAGCGCGCGCAGGATGCCGCGCCGGCGCTGGCTGAAGTCAGCGAATACTTCCTCCGGGGTGCGCATGGTGGGGCGCGGGACAAGAAGACTGCGGCCGGCAGCGCCGCGCCGGCGCCACACTCTCGCGCGCAGCCCGCGCGCCGGCGGCCGCCGTCGCGGCCACCCCGCGCGCCCGCGCGCGCATCCCGCCCCAGCGGCGAGGCCCCCGGAGCCGCGCGCCCCCCCCCAACCACCATGCCGCCGCGGCGGTCGACCTTCACCTACACCTCCGAGGACGCCGCCGGCGCGGCAGGAGGGAGCGGCGACCTGGGCGTCTACTATTGCGCGTTCTCCGGCACGCACGCGCTGACGCTGGCCGCGGACCTCGCGACGCTCCCGCGCCGCCGCGCCGACGGCGCGATCGTGGTCGACACCAAGGCCACGGGGGCGCGCCTGTACGTGCAGGACGGTGGCGTCAAGGTGGTCAAGCGGCGTGGGGGAAGGCGCGAGGTGCAGCACAGGGTGTCCGTTGGCGGCGTCCCTGTCGGTTATCGAGCCGCCGCCGACTCCTCCCTCCTCTACATCCTGCCCGACGCGCTCACCGCGCACGGCGGCGGCGCCGGCGGCAGCGACGCGTCCCCTCCCGTCCCCCCCTGCATCCTCCCCCTGCGCGGCGGCGGCTGCGCCATCTCCGCGGCCGTCGTCGGCGGCCCCGCCGCCGCCGTGCTCAAGCTGTCGGCCGAGCACGTCACGCTGCAAGTGGCGGACGGGGCGGGGGATGAAGGGTTGCTGGACCTGGTGCGCACCGCGCTCGGCGTGCGGCGGTCGGCCGTCGCGGCGCAGCGCGGCGTCTCCTCCGCCCACCGCCTCCTCCTCGTCACCGGCGTGACACCGCCGGTCGCGTTCGACAAGCTGGCCAAGGCGGCCAAAGCGTCGCAGCGGCCGGCGGAGTGAGGGGGAGGGGGGAGGGGTGCCGGCGCTGCGGGCGAGGCGTCGCGCTCGCCCCCGTGTTTTTTGGCTCTGGGCGGGGTGGCCTCACACTGGAACAACAGACTACCGAACGCGCACAGGTTTCGCGGGCGCGCAACGCCCCCCACCCACCCCCACGCCGAGCCCCGTCTCCCCCTCGCGCGCTCACCGCCCAAACCGCTGCGCCGTCGCGCCAAACCGGGCGAGCGCCCCCCGCACGCCCGCCGCGGACGCGCGGGTCAGGCGCCCCATCGAATAAATCTCCGAGTGGCGCAGCGGCCAGGGCGGGTAGCCCGCGAGCGTGAAGGTGCGCCCGTACACGAGCACGACGTCCGGCTCCGCCAGCGCGGCGTCCCCCGCGGCCTCCCGCAGCGCGCCGTCCAGTTGCGCCGGGGTGAGGGTCGGCGGCGGCGGCGGCGGCGGCGCGCCGGGCGACGACGCGGGCGACGGCGACGCGGAGCGGGAGACGGCGGCGGCCGCGGCGAGGAGGGGGGCTTCCGCGTCGCGCGCAGAGAGGAGGCGGACGACGGCGGTGGGCGGGAGGGGTGGGCGGCCGGCCGGGGGAGGTGGCTGGGCGGGCGGCGCGCGGCCCTTGCCGCCGGCCGCACCCCGCCGCCTCAACTCCCCGTTGACGGCGCCCAGCACAGGACGCGGAGCAGCTGCACCGTCCTCCACCGTCGCCACCACTGCGGGGCCGTCCCAGCCGACGTGGAGCGACACCGCGCGCGCGAGGTGCGCCCGCAGCTCGGGCGCGGCCTGCTTGAGGAACCCGGTCGGGTCGTACGCAAACAGCTTGGTGACGCCGGCTTGGGCGCACCTGGGGGGCAGGAGGGGGAGGCGAAGGCGGTGAGTCGTCGCCGCTCGCGCGGGCGGGAAGCGGGGCGCGGCCGCCGCCGTCTGCCCGCATCGCCCCCCCATCGACTCCTTTCCGCCACTCCCCATGCATCCACGCCCTCTCTCCATCCCTCACCAGTGTACGACGGCCGCGACGCGCTCGATTGGCATTTCGGACGGCACGACTTCCGCGAGCACGAGCGCCGCCGTGCGCGCGGGCGCCGGCGGCGCCGCGCCTCGTTTGCGGGGCACCCCTCCCACCCGCCGGGGCGGCCGCACCCAGGCGAGCGCGGCGGGCGCCCACGCGGGCGCGGCTGGCAGCCGCGCGAGGGCGGCCTGGGCCCAGTCGGCGGCCGCCCAGCGGCCCGTCTGCCACCACAGGGTGATCCGCTCCTCCAGGGACGCGGCGACGTGCAAGAGCCAGAGCAGGGCGAGGCGCACCGATCGGGAAATGAAGGACAGGGGGGGGGCGGGGGGGCGGCGGACCGTGGCCGCGGTCATCTGGACCGGGCGGTCGCGCGCGGGGGCGGGGCGATGGCCGGCGGCCCGCCGGGGAGAGTGAAGGAAGGGAGAGGGAGAGCGTCTCGAGTCGTCTCTGCTCCCTGTGTCACACCGCCCACGCCAGCGCATGCGCCGGCTCCTGGCGGCCGGCGCGACCGCAATGCGTGCATCCCACAGCGCGCCCGGCGCACGCAATCGCCCGCCGCCAGCCCGCGCGCCGCCGCATGCCGCGCCGCGGCCGCCGCTCGCGCGCGCGTTGTTCGCCCCCGTCCCTCGCACCCTGACCGCTGCGTCTGTGGCGACGCCTGTTGGAGGCGGCGGGGAAACATTTGCGGCCGCCCCCACGCGGGAGCGGCCGCCGGCGCCGCCGCCGGCGCCCGCCTTTGTCGCGCTCGGCCTCTCGCCCGACGTCGCGTCCTCGCTGGCCGCCCTGGGTATCACAGAGCCGACCGAAATTCAGGCAAGAGGAGAGGAGGACGGTGGGCGGGTCGCCCGCCGCGCCGACCCGCCGACCCACGCCTCCTCCTCCCCTTCCCCCCCCTTCAGACGACCGCCATCCCCGCCATCCTGGCCGGCGGCGACGTCCTGCTCGCGTCCGCCACGGGGTCGGGCAAAACGCTGGCCTTCCTGGCCCCCCTGTTCGAGTCGCTGCGCACGGCCGAGGCCGCCGCCGGCCGCCGCCTCGCCCGCCCGCGCCGCCCCCGCGCCCTCGTCCTGGGCCCCACGCGCGAACTGACGGATCAGACGCACGCCGTCGCCAAAGCCCTGGCCCGGCACGCGCCCCTGGCGGTTGCTGGGGCGAGTGCGGGCGGGGCGATGCGGTTGCAAGCCGCTGCGCTCGAGCGAGGGGCGGATTTGCTGGTGGCGACGCCGACGCGCGTGCTGACGCTGGCGCGGGAGGGGTTGCTGGCGCTGGGTGACGTGGAGATGGTGGTCTTGGTGAGAGAGCAGAGACGGGAGGGAGGGAGGGGGTCGGGGGTAGCCGCCGCCCGCCAACCCACTGGCCCCCCACTCCCTGCAGGACGAGGCCGACACCATGTTTGACAAGGGCTTTGGCGCCGACGTGCGGGCGCTGCTGGCCGCGCTGCGGTCCAAGGACCGCCCCGCGCGCGCCGTGCTCGCGGCGGCGACCCTGTCGCCCCCCGTGCGCAAGCTGCTCGCCGCCCAATTCGGCGAGGGCCTCGTCACCGTGCAGACCTCTTCCTTCCACCGCGCGCCGGCGAGCGGGAGGCACGAGTTCCTCCCCGTCGGCGACGGCGACAAGCTCGCCCTCCTCCGCGACGCCGTCGCCGCCGCCACCGCCCGCGGCCGGTCGGCCATCGTGTTTTGCAACACGGTGCCGTCGGCGCGCGCGGCGGGGCACGCGCTGGACGAGTGGGGGGCGGGGCCGGCGTGCGTGCACGGCGATGTGCCGGGCGGGGCGCGCGCGGCGGCGATAGCCGCGTTCTGCGACGCCAGTTCCGCTGCCAACTCCACCTCCGGCCGCGGCCCGGTCATGGTCGCCACCGACCTCGCCGCGCGGGGCCTCGACCTCGCGCGGCGCGTCGACGCGGTCATCAACTTTGACTTTCCCCGGTCCGCCACCGACTACGTCCACCGCGCGGGGCGCACCGCGCGCGCGGGAGCGCCCGGCTCCGTCGTCTCCCTCGTCACGGGCAAGGACCGGACGCTGGCCGACCGCGTGCGCGCGGCGGTGTCGGGCGGGCACGCGCTCGACGGCGTCACCGGCGCCAAAGGCGCTGTCCCCGCTTTCGCGGCGCCTTCGGCTGCGACGCGGGCGCGGCGCGAGGCGGAGGCGCAGGCCGCGCGCGCGGCGCGGCGCGGGCGGCGCGGCGCGGCGCGGCTCGCCGAGCCGGCGGCGCCGGCCGCAGGGCGGGGCGGGCTCCGAGGCGGGCGTGCGGCGCCGCGGCAGCGGTCGACCAAGCGGTGAGGCACTGCGGGCGGGGCGCGACACGGCAGACGAGAGGGGAGAACCGAAAAGGGGTGGTGGGAGAGGGTCGAGGTTTGGTGCCGCCCCGCGCGTGTTACCGGGTCGCTTTGCCCACCAGCGACGGCCGCCGCATGGGCGGCGGCCGCCTCGGCGGCAGCCGGCGGCGCGGGTCGGGGGAGGGGAGGGCTGGCGCCGCGGGGCCACTCGCGCGAGGGTGCGGGTCGGGCGAGGCGCCGCGCGCCGGCGGGGGCCGACCGGGGTTGACACGCACGCCGCGCCGCCCCGCCCCCGCCCCACACCCCGAAAGAATGACGGATCACGCGGCCGCGACAGCGCCCCCCCCCCCCCCGAGCCACCCCCGCACGCCGCACGCCCCCCCCCGCCCCCCCCCCCGCACGAGCCACGCGGCGTCCGCCGGCGGCGCCCCCGGCCCGTCCCCGTTGCGCCGCCATTCCCACCGCGCGTGCGTCCCGTTGACCAGCACGAGCTCGCCCGCGCCAAACGAGGGGTCGCGCACGAGGGACCAGCGCGGCGCGGGGTCGAGCCAGTGCGGCGCGGGGCCCTCGCGGTTGCCGCCGTCGCCGATGACGATGTGGACCGGGCCGCACGGGTCGGCGCGGCGTTTGAGGGCGGGGGCGACGCGCTCGTAGGCGTGGACGTGGCCGTAGAAGACGGCGTCGGCGCCGCCGCCGACGGTCGCGAGCAGCGGCTCCAGGGACCGCCGCATGCCGTCCACCTCCTCCAGGTGCGCCAAGTTGGACGAGTACCAGGGCGCGTGCATGAAGACGAGGAGCCAGGGGGTGCGGCCGCGGTCGACGCGGGCGAGGGTGCGGCGGAGCCACGCGCGCTGCGCCGACCCGGGCCCCCAATCGTCGTATGTGCCCAGCGCGACGACGGTGGCGCCCGGGACTTCGTACGAGTAGTACATCTTGGTGCGGGAGCCGGAGGCGTTGGCCGGCACCGCAAAGCGGGCGTTGTACGCGACAAACGCGGCGCCGCGCGACCCCGCGATCTCGAGCTCGTGATTCCCTTCCACCACCATCCACGGCACGCCCGCCGCGTGGTAGTCGATGAGCCGCCCCCACGTGTCCCAGCGGGGGTGGTAGCCGTCGGCGTAGGACAGGTCGCCGACGTTGATGACGTGCCCCGCGCCCGGCCGCGCGGCCACGCCCGCCAGCGTCTCGGCCGAGTCGGCCGTCTGGCCCAGGTCGCCCACGACCGCGATGGTGTAGGGGAGGGCGTCGGCGGTGGCGGGGGGCGGGGCGGTGAAGGGCTGCGGCGTCGACCAGACGGCGCCGGCCGGGTCGCCCGACACCGCGTACACGTACGCCGCGCCGCCGTCCAGCGGCCCCCCGTCCGCGTCGCCCATGGTGGCGGAGTGCAGGGCGCCGGATTCGTAGTCGTCGGCGTCGTAGCAGGTGAAGCCGCCAGACGCGGCGCGGGGAAGGGTCGCCGGGTCGAGGCTGCCGCCGGCCACCGCCGCTCCCAGATGGGGGCCGGGGCCGCCCACGGCGTCCTTACCGTCCACCCTTCCATAGCGCACGATGGATGGCAGCGCCAGGCCGGCGAGGTGGCGGCAGCCGCGGTCGCGGTGGCGGCGGGTGAGTGCGGCGTCGCGCGGCGCGGCCAGCAGGCCCTCGTCCACGTCGGGGTGCGTCACCCAGGTGATCGTGACGGCACCAGGCCCCGCCAAAGACAGCATGCGCTGCTCGGGCGCGTGCGGCGGGCCAGCGGCGCGCGCGAGCGCCGGGTGGTGCGGCGGCAGCGGTGGCGACGGCGGTGGCCGGTCGTAGCCCGAGAGCCGTGTGCTGCCGGGCGGGCCGGCGCGCAGAGCGGAGGCCGCGGTGGCGAGGAGTAGGAGCGCGACGACGCGGCACATTGCCCGCCCGGCGCGCGGCCGCGGCGGGCGGCCCATGCGGGCGCGCGGCGCGGGCGCCGCTGTCGGGGCGGGGGGGCGGAGGGAGCGGAGCGGCGGTTTGTGCGGGCTGGCGATGGCGCGACGCGTCGCGCTCCGCGGCCGGCGCCTTCCAAACCCAGGCTGGCGCCGCCTCGCCCAAAATGACATGCACCCCAATCACGCGACACGCCCCTCTTCCCCACCACCCAAAAATCAAGCGCCCGTGGGCGCGGGCGCGGCCTCGGCGCGCGCGACCGCGCCGCCCGCCGCAACGAAATAGCAGCGCTGCCGCTTGCGCGCAGGAGGGGGCACCCTGGTCAGCAGCGTTGGCGGCCCCGGGGCGGCACACGGCGCCGGGCGCGCAGATATCAACACCCCCGCGGCCTCGAGCGCGGCGAGCGCTGCGCGCGCCGACTGCGGGCACAGAGCGCCCAGGGCCGCGACGGCGGCATCCTCCGGCAGGCCGGGCGACGCCAGGACAGCGGCCGTCGCGCGCCGGGCGAGCGCGCGCCAGAGGGCGGCGTGCGGCGCGCCGTCGGCGCGCGACCAGGGCGCGCGGCGGGCGAGGGGGCCGGCGGCGGCCACGGGCATCCAGGCGGGCGCGTCGGCGTCGGCGACGCGCACCAGCTTGCCGGCGTCGACGGCGGCGGCGAGGGCGGCCGACGCGCGCGCGCGCGCTCTGGCACCGCCGCCGAGCGCGGCCGCGACCGCGGCCAGGGACGCGCCCCGGTCGCCCGAGGCAGCCGCGGCGGCCACCGCTTTCGCGACATCTCCCGCGGGCGGCGGGCGCGCGCGCCGGGGCGCGGGGGTAGAGGGTGGCAGGGCGCCGGTGCCGGTGGTCGCCGCGCCGGGCGCGAGCGCCAAACCACCATCCCATGCATCCGCCTGCAGCGCCAGCGGGCGCAGCGTGGCCAGGTCGCCGTCGGCCAGGCCGCCCGCGGCGAGCGCCAGAGCGCCAGCGGGGAAAGGGGCGCCAGGCGCCGACTCAAGAGTTGAGCCGCCGGGGGAGGCGGCCAGCACCGCCAGCGGCCCCGACAGCGGCGCCGGCACCCGCGGCGCCTCGCCGGCTCCCAGGCGGGCCAGGGCGGACGCGACGGCGGCGGCCTCGTGCCAGACGTCGGCCGCGACGCCGGCCGGCGCGAGCGCGGCGGCGTACGCCTCAGAGAGGCCGCGCCCGCCGCGACCGGCGTGGCCGGCGGCGGCCAGGGCAGCGGCCGCCGCGGCCGCCGCCCCCGCCCCAAACGCGGCGTCGACGGCCGCCGCCGCCGCCGTCGCCGCGCGCGCCTCGCCGCCGCGGCCGCCGCGCGCGTGCAGCTCGCAGCGCAGCGCTTCCAGGGAGGCGACCGCGCGCGGCCCGCGCGGCGCGCCGGGCGCGGGGCGCCCCGCGCGCGCGCGGCGCGGCGCGGGCGACGGACGCGGCGAGTCGCCGCCGGCCGCCTCCCGGTCGGCCGCCGCCGTGCGCGCGGCCAGCACGGCCTCGCCGGCGTCGTCCTCGAAGCAGGCGGGGGCGGGGGTCAGAGGGGCGAGGGCGGCGGGGGAGGCGGGGGACGTCGGGGCGCGCAGCGCGCGCGAGCCGGTTGCCGACCCGCCGCGCGCCCGCTTCCGGCCCGGGCCGGCGGTGTCAGATGCGGGCGCGGGGCGCAAGGGGGCGGCGTCCACGATGGCGTCGATGAGGGGGGCCACGGTGTCGGCCGCGGCCGCGTCGCCGGCCACCCCCCCCGCGGGCCCGCCCGCCGCCGCGCGCAGCGCGTCGATCGCGGCGTCCAGGGAAGCCACCATAGCAGCCGTGGCGCCGTCTTTCCGCAGGCGGTCCAACCGCCGCGCGCCTTGGCGCTCCTCGACGGCGGTGCCCGGCAGCCGCCGCGCGCCGCGCAGCGCGGGCGACCCGCCCGCGCCGTGCTCGGCGACGTGGGCGACGTACACGGTGAGCAGGGCACGGTCCTCGTCCTCGGTCCAGCGCACCTTGCGTGCGGGAGGAGCGGGGGCGGGCGAGGGGGCGCGCGGCGGCGACGGCGGCGCGGCGGTGGGGCGAGACTGCTTGGGCGCAGCGGTGCGCGGCCGCTTGGGGGTCGACGTCGACGCAGCAGCAGCGGCGTCGCGCTTGGCCGCCGGGCGGCCGCGCGGCGTCGCGGCCGCCGCTCCAGCGCCGCCTTCGCGGCCCGCGACCCACGCCCGCCCCGACCCCAGCTCCGGCACGCGCGCCGCCAGGGGGGACGCGTCGACGGCGGCTGCTGGGGCGGCCGCGTAGCTCGCGAGGGCGGCCCAGAGAGCGGCAGCGGCGCCGGGCGCCGCCAGGTCAAACCGCGCCGCGTCGAGCGCACCTCCCTCGTCTCCACCGCTCTCCGCGGGAACCACCAGGGTGACGTCGGCCAGGACGGCGACCCTCGTGTCGCGGTGCGGAGCGGCCGTGCCGCCGGTCGGCGCGAGGTGCAGGCGCACGAGCCCCAGCCGGCGCAGCAGCTGCAGGCCGGCGTCGAGGCGCTTGTCGGACGCGGCATCCCGAGCGGCGGCCGAGAGGGCGGGCGGAAGGGAGGCGAGAGGAGTGCGGTCGTGCGCGCGAGCGCTCTCGGCCCCTCCCAGCTCCCCCTTGCACCCGACCGCCGCGCGCACGACGCCCAGCGGGCACGCGTCCAGGGCGGCGTCCAGCGGGAAGGAGACGCCGCCGACCGCGGCGGGGGCCGAGGGCGCGGGCGCGGCGCGCGCGCGCGCGCCGCCGGCGCCGGCCGCCGCGTGCGCGAGGAGCCAGTCGTGCAGCACGGCGGCGCGGCGCAAGGCGCCACGCGCGTACCCGTTGGCCAGCATGGTGCGCAGGTCGGCGGCGACGCGGTCCCGGGGAGGAGCAAGGGTGGCAGTGGCGGCGGCGGCAGGCGCCGCGGCCGCCACGCCGCCTTCCGGCTCGGGCGAGCCGGCAGTCGAGGGCGGGACCGACGCGCCGGCCGGCGCGGTGCGCACCACTTCCATGGCCGTGTCGGGCGTCGCGCCGCGGCGCGCGCCGCGCGCGCGGCGCAGGTCGTCCCTGAATCCGAAGAAAACGGCCCGCACCGCCGCCCGCTGCACGTCGGGCGGCAGCAATGCGGCGTCTCCGGGCGAGAGGCCGGCCACGGCTGTCGCCGGGACGAGCAACGTGGCGACCAAGGGCGCGCCGCCCGCCCCCCCCCCTGCAGCCGCCGCCCGCGAGTAGGGCAGGCACACACGCACCGCGCCCAGGTCGCCCCGGGCCGCGCCGACGCACACAATGAGGCCCATGGTGCGGCGGTCGAGGCGGGCGCCGGCGACGCCGGCCTCGGCGGCCGCGACGAGGCGCGGCACGCGCAGCTTGGGCAGGAAGCCGTCGCGCGCGACGGCGGCCGCGATGAGGCGCAGGCGGGCCTCTTGTTGGGGGCCCATGACAGAGGGGGTGGAGGTGGCGCCGAAGGCGGCGCGGCCGCGGCCGCGGCCGCGGCCGCGGCCGCGCGGCGTCCCGCCCCGGCGGTCGCCAGGGTCGGCCGCGGCCTCGACCTCAAACACGGCCTCGGCGACGACGTCGTCCAGTTCGGCCTCCTCCGAAGGATTGAGCGCGAGCGCGGGCGCGGCGGGCGGGAGCGGCAGGTCGGCGCCCGCCGGCGCGGCTGCGGTGCCGCCCGGCCGCTCGGTCGGTGGGGTCGCGGGTGGAGGGTCGGCGGCGGCCTCGAGGACGGCCTGTTCGACCACCGGCGTCGCAGGCGGCGGCATCCCAGCGACCGCCGCAGCCGCAACGGCCGCCAAGAAACCCCCGGCCGGCCGCGGCGGCGGCGCGGCCGCGCGCGCGGCCGCCAGGTCCGCCCCCCCCAGCGTCCACACCCGCATGACCGCTTTCCCCAACTGCCGCGACGTCTCCACCACGCCGTGTGCCGCCTTGGCGGCGTCCAGGCGCGACTTGGCGCGCGCCGACCCAAACGCGCGCGCGACGTCGGGCGCGGGCACGCCGTCGGCGCCGGCCGCGGCCAGCATGCGCAGCAGTTGGGCGTCCAGCCCGTGTTCAGCGGTCAGTTCAAAGAGGGGGGCGCCGTCGGCGCCGGGCGCGGGGTCGCCCGCGGCACGGCCGCGGTTGCGGCCTTCGACGACGGCCGCGAGCGACGCGCCATCGTCCCACGGAGCTGCCGCGACGAGGGCCGCTTTCTCGGCTTTGCCGCCGACGGAGACCGAGACGCAGCGCGCGTGGCCCGCGTCGACCAAGAGACCCCGCAGCCGCCGCCACGCCCGGTTGCCGGGTTGGCCGGCCGGCAACGCCAGCATGCGCTTCAGGTCGGCATCAGGCGTGGCGGCGGGCGCGATGGCTTGCAGGCGGGCGCAGACCGAGGCCGCGGCGGCGTGGTCGTCGCGCACGCCCCCCGCGGCCCCCGCCCCCGGCCCTTCGCGCAGCACCTGCCCCCGCCCCAGCACCGGCGCAAATCGGGGCACGTGCAGGCGGGCGGTGGACTGGACCGGTTTGCCGCGGGAGGGAGGGATTAGGACGGGGGTGGAGGACAGGAGGCGGCGCGCCAGCAGGTGCGTCACGACAAAGTGAAAGTTGCGCGCGTCGACGCCGCGCGCGGCGGCGAGCTCGGTGCGCAGCGCGCCGCGGGACCGGGCGGCGGCGACGGCTTCGAGGGTGTCGACCAGGGCGGGCGACGGGGCCGACGCGCCAAGGTCGCCGTCCGCGAGGCCGACCGTGGCCCGCCACAGGGAGGGTGATGGGGTCAGGGTCAGCGTGGGCGATTTGGACGCGACGGCGGCCGCCAGGGCGGTGGCGGACAGGCCGCCGCCGACAACCAGGTCGCCCGCCGCGACGGGGCCGGCCGCCAGGGCGGCGCCCAGGTCGGTCAGGGCGGGCGCGTCCAGGGCGGTGTAGCCGGCGGCGGGCAGGCGGGCGGCGAGGGCGGCGAGGAGGGCGGGGAGGGTGCAGCCTGGAGGAAGGAGAGGGGGGACGGCGGGTCGACGCCCGCCGCGCCCATCCACCCGCTAACGACCGCTCCCACCGCGCTCGCACGGGCGGCACGCGCGCGCAGACCCCGCGGAGGGCGCCTCCCGCCGGAAAAATGCCCCGCATGCCGCGAATGCGGGCGCGCCGCCGCCGCCGGCCACCGCACCTTTGCGGCCCTCGAGCGCGACCTCCTCGGCGGCGAGCGCCGCGAGGTCGGCGGCGGACATGGCGGGCGCCGGCCGCGGGGAGCGGGGCGGGCTAGTGGGGCGGATGTGGGGGGGGCAGGGCGGCGGCTTGGTTGCGGGGAGGAGTCGCCGAGGCAGAGAGAGACGCGCTGCCCCGAGTTTGCACGCACCCGCCCGCCGCCCGCCGTCCAAATGAAGAAACCCGGAGGGAGGAATGAAACCAGGTGCCCAGCGTGTGAGAGAAAAGCAACGCCACCGCAAACCACCCTCCCTTTTCACTTTCGCCGCGCGAGCACGGCGTCCGCCAGCCCCGCGAGCGCGTCCCGGGCGGCCGCCGCGTCTTCGTGCGCCGGCGGCGGCAGCGCGTCCAGGGAGGCGACCGCGGCGGCGGCGTGCCGCGCGGCGAGCCCGCGCGCGGCCGCGCAGCCGCCGCCGGCGGCGACCAGGCGCGCCGCTTCCGCCGCGTCGTCCTCCCGCTTGAACCGGCGCGCGATCAATGGGAGCAGGGCGGGCTGGGACGCGGCGGCCAGGATGGCGGGGGCCGTGACGAGCCCCGCACGCGCGTCCGCGAGCGCGGGCTTGCCGAGCAAGGGCGGCGCCTCGTAGTCGAGCGCGTCGTCCACCACCTGAAACGCGAGGCCGAGCGAGGTCCCGTACGCAAACGCGGCGTCGGCGGCGGCGGGGGGGGCGCAGGCCAGGAGGGCGGCGGAGCGGGCAGAGTGCGCAAACAGGGACGCCGTCTTGAGAAAGCAGCGCCGCTCGTACGCGGCGAGGCACCCCGGGTCCCCCCCCGTCCCGCTCATTTGCGCGATCTCGCCGGCCACCAGGTCCTCAATGACCTGCGACATCAGGGCAGTGACGCCGTGGTCGCGCAGGGACGCGAGCGTGACCGACGCGCGCGCGAGCAGGAAGTCGCCCGCGAGCACCGACACCTTGTTGCCCGCCACCGCGTTGAGCGCGGCCAGGCCGCGGCGCACGGTGGCCGAGTCGATGACGTCGTCGTGCAGGAGGGAGGCGGCATGGATGGTTTCCGCGATTTCGGCGAGCGCCTGAAAGCGGCGGCGCCCGGCCGGCGCCTCGGCCGGCGGCCGGTCGCACACGGTCAGGTCGGTGAGGGTGGGGCCGCCCTCTGGCGACAGCGCGGTCGACACGAGGAGCACCACGGCGGGCCGCACGCGCTTGCCGCCCGCCCCGGCGCGAAACAGGTACGCGGCCGCCTCGCGCAGCACGGGCGCCGCCGTGGCGACGACGCAGCGGCGCAAGCGCTCCGCGACGGCGTCCAGCTCGGGGGCGGCGAGGGCAAAGGGGTCGGGGCGCGGGGACGGAGGGGCGGAGGTGGCGCGCTGGGGGGTGAGAGGGTGGGCGGCACGCCCTCGACCGCCTCGCGCGCTCCGTGGCCATCTCCCTTCTCTCTCTCACCTCGGGCACCGGCCCCGCGGCGGGCGCGGCGCCGCGCAGGCCGCGCAGCCGCGCGGACAGCGCCGCGGGCGGTCCGTGCGGCAGCAACGAGCCCGCGTCGGCTGTGGATCGAGAGACAGAGGTGTCAGCGTCGCGCTAGCCGGGCCAGAGGCGGGCGCGCGGAGCGGACGGGGGCCACGGCCGCACCGAGGCTCGCCGTGCGCCACGCGGCCGATGTGCGGCGCCCCGAATCGCGGCCCCATCGAGGCCCGCGCGGTCACCGCGTGCCATCGCGGGGCCCGCACCGCGCCCGCGAGCGCGGGCAGCGCCACACCACGCCCTTGCGCCCTGTCCTCTCCTCTTTCCGCACCGGCTTCGCGCGCCGCTTGCGCCACGCGCACCGCCAGCCTGCTCGCCGATCGCATCGGGGCGGGGCGAGGGGGGTGGGCCGCGGCCTGTCGGCCCGCGGGCAGTGGCGGGGGCTGCGCAGTGGCGCCCCACTCCCCTCCCCTCGCCCCCCCCCCCCCACCAACCATGGGCGACCGCGGCGGCTTCTCGCGCGGCTTTGGCGACCGCGGCCGCGGCGACCGCGGCCGCGGCGACCGCGGGCGCGGTGACCGTGGCCGCGGCCGCGGCCGCGGCCGCGGCCGCGGCAAGGACGACGAGGGCGTGTGGGTGCCCCTCACCAAGCTGGGCCGCCTCGTGCAGCAGGTATGAGGAGTGGAGAGAGGAGGGATGGGGGCGTGGGCGGCGAGCGCGGCGCGCCGCCGCCGTCGATCGCGCGGAGCCGCCGCGAGGGGGCGCGCGCCGCGGAGGCGCCGCGCGCCCGCACCCACCTGCCCGCGCGCGGAGGCGATCCAGAGGCTTCCCGTGCTGGGCCGGCGCGCCCGCATGCGCAGGCGCCAGGCCGCAGCGCCGCGCGCCGCCCGCCGCCGCGCCGCCGACCCCGATCCCGCCCCCCGCCCCCCACCCCCCCAGGGCAAGATCAAGTCGCTCGAGCAGATCTACCTCTTCTCCATGCCCGTCAAAGAGTACCAGATCGTCGAAGCGTTCCTCGGCCCCGCGCTCAAGGACGAGGTCATGAAAATCGCGCCCGTCCAAAAGCAGACCCGCGCCGGCCAGCGGACGCGGTTCAAGGCGTTTGTGTGCGTCGGCGACTCGAACGGGCACGTCGGGCTGGGCGTGAAATGCGCCAAGGAGGTCGCGACCGCCATTCGCGGCGCCATCATCCTCGCCAAGATGGCGGTCGTCCCCGTGCGCCGCGGCTACTGGGGCAACAAGATTGGCAGCGTGCACACGGTGCCGACCAAGGTGACGGGCAAGTGCGGGTCTGTGACGGTGCGCCTCATCCCCGCGCCGCGCGGCGCGGGCATCGTCGCCGCGCGCACGCCCAAGAAGGTGCTGCAGATGGCGGGCATCTCGGACTGCTACACATGCTCCCGGGGGTCGACCAAGACGCTGGGCAACTTTGTCAAGGCGACGTTCGCCGCGCTCGGCGCGACGTACGGCTTCCTCTCGCCCGACCTCTGGCGCGCGACCCGGTTCTCCAAGCCGCCCCTGCAAGAGTTCACCGACCTGCTCGCCAAGCCGGCGGTCGCGGAGCCCAAGCCGGTGCAGGAGTTTTACTGAGAGGACGGGGAGGAAGGGTGTGGGTGGCGCCGCGGTGGCGGGCGCCCGCCGTGGGGGTTTCGGACCGTGCGTGCAAGCGTGGCCTGCGTTCCCAGCCGAGTGGGCGGTGTGCGGGCGGGCGGCAGCAGCGGCAGCGAGAGGAACGGGACGCCGCGCCAAGCCGCGTTTCACACCTACAGCGGGCCCCACTCCGCCCCGCCTCCACCCCAGTCGGCGCCACCTACCCGCGGCCGCACCTACGCGCGCCTGCGCGCCGCGCAGCGCGCCCGCAACTGCCGCGGATCGCCCCCCCACCCACCCGCCTCCATGGTCGTCGCCTGGATCGCGATCGCCGCCTACTGGTGGGCGGGTTTGCTGGTGGCGGCTGTGGTGAGTGAGGAGGGCGGGGGTTGGGAGGGCGGGAGGGGCGGCCGCGCCGCGGCGCCCCGCGGGGCCCGCGTCCGTGGGGGTTGGCGCGGCGGTTGGCCAGTCGCTGCCCCGATGCCGCGCTCCAAATGCCGCGACTGTCGCCGGCGCAGGCGCTAGGGGGCCGGGCGCCGCGCTGGGGAGGCTGTCGGCCCATAAAAGACGCCCACATGCGTCGACGCCCTCCCTCCCTCCCCCCGGCAGCTCGCCAACGCCCTCCTCACCGCCCGCTCCTCGCGCCGCCCCGATGTCGGCCGCCTGGATATCTCGGCCGACCTGGACGACTCCGTGCCCGTCCCCAACCTGGCCGGCAAACCCGTCCCCGAAGCGTCGCGCCGCTTTCTCAACTTCGCCCCCCTCTGGCTCAAAGACCCGGACGTCAACCAGACCCTGTTCATCAACAAGATCCTGCGTACGCTGTGGCCGCGCATCAATGCGGGGGCGGGGAAGATGGTGGCGGAGATGGTGCCTCCCATTTTGGCCGACATTTGCGCCAAGGTCCCCGGCGGCATCCTCCAGGCGGTCGACATCGAGACCCTGGACCTGGGCGGCCACCCGCTCACCGTGGGCGGCATCAAGACCTACTCGACGAGGGACGACTCGTGCATGCTCGAGGCGCACGTCCAGTGGGGCGGCGAGACAAAGGTCCGGGTGGGGGCGCGCCTCAAACTCGGCCCCTTTGTCGTGCACGTGCCGCTCGAGGTCGAGGACATTCAGGTGCGCGCCGTGGCCCGCGTCGCGCTGCGCCCCCTGGTCGAGGACCTGCCGTGCGTCGGCGGCGCCGACGTGTCGCTCCTCGAACCCCCCCACTTTGACCTCTCCCTCCGCCTCGTCAACCGGATCGACATCATGCGCCTGCCCGGCGTCAAGTCCGCGGTGGACGCGGTCGTGGCCAAGGTGGTGGGCGACATGCTGCTCTACCCGAACAAGTTTCGCGTCGACCTCATGCCCGGCGGCGGCGTGCCGCCCCCGCCGCTGGGCATGGTGGAGGTGCTCATCGAGCGCGTGGAGCGCATCACGGACGGCGGGTCGCTCCTCTCCAAGGTCGACCCGTACGTCGAAGTCCGCTGCCGCAAGGGCCGCGTCACGCGCACGCGCACCATCTACAACAACAACGCCCCCGTCTTCAACGAGACGATTGCGGCCATCGTGGACGACCCGGACGCGCAGGCGCTCGTCGTGTGCCTGTTTGACGACAACGGCGGCTACAATGACCGCTTGATCGGGGAGCTCTCCATCCCGCTCCTCACCTCGGACTTCTTTGCCATCCCGCGCACCGACGTCAAACTGGTGCTCCCGTTCTCCAAGCCGGCGCCGGAGGAGGAGGGGGACGACCTCGAATACACCGCGCTCGACGGCGGCGGCGCGACGGCCGGCGCGGGCGCCGCGCCCGACGCCGCCGGCAGCTCACCGTCCCCCACGCGCAAGGGCAAAGTGCCCAAGGAGAAGCTCAAGGACCGCGTGCGCCGGCTGCGGGGCAAGCCGCCGCGGCCGGAGGTGGGGCTCGTGCACATGACGGCGCGCTACCTCCCGTTCCGCGTCGACCCCTCCCAACTGGCCCGCCTGGAGGGGGCCAAGGAGGCGGCGACCGCGGCTCGCGCGGCGGCCGCGACCGCCGCCGTGGGTGAGGCGCGCAAGGAGTTGCAAGAGGCGGCGACCGCGGTCGGCGCGGCGGCCGCGACGACCAAGCGCGACAAGGCCGACCTCGCCGACGCGACCGCCACCCTGGGGCGTGCCGTGTCCACCGCGCGCCGGGCAGGGGTGGACGTGGACGGCGTCGACGCGACCGCCGCCCCCGCGCCCGACGCGGCGCCCGTCGCGATGGGCGCGGTCAAGGCCGAGGTCGCGGAAGCCGTGGAAGCGGCTGAAGGCGCGGCCGAGGCCGCGTCCGCGCTCAAACAGGCGACCAAGGAGGCGGAGAGGGTGGCGGCGGCGGCCAAAGAGGCGGCGTCGCGCGCGGTCGACACCCCCGCGGTCGACATCTCCGAAGGGCCGATCACGGAAGACCTCAAGGGCATCCTCACCCTCACCCTCGTCTCCGCCCGCAACCTGACCGCCGACGGCCAAGTCGACCCGTACGTGGAGCTGAGCCTGTTCGACCCCGCGACCGGCGGGTCGAAGAAGCAAACGTCGGCGACGTGGAACAACGAGCCCAACCCCAAGTGGGGCGAGAAATTCGATTTCGTCAACATTTCCGCAACGTCCGTACTCACGGTCACCGTGTGGGACAAGAAAGGGGTGCTGGAGAGCGTGGTGAACGCCGTCAAATCGCTGGCGACGACGCGCTCGATGAACGAGAAGATCGGCATGCTCCGCCTGCGCGTGGACGAGATCGCGCGCAACCGGCGCATCAAAGATGAGTGGGCGCTGCAGGAGACGCAGAAAGGGGACATCACGCTGCAGCTCGAGTGGTTTCCGGTCGCGCTCGACGACGGCGCGGGCGCGGGCGGGTCGGGCGCGGCGTCGTGGCGCAAGGCGGGCGCGCCGGCGCCGGCGGCGGCCGCGCTGGCGGGGCTGTGAACGTAGGAGGGCGGCGAAGGGGGGGGGGGGGAATACGTACGGAGGCGGCGGGTAGGGGTGAGGGGAACGGGGGCTGCGCCTCTGTGCGTGCAACCGACGACCCCGCATCCCCCTCCCCCATCTCTCTCGGCGCCCACGTGTGTGTCTACAGGGTATGCCCCCCGGGGCGGGCGCGGCGGCGGGCGGCTGCCGCCCCCGCGCCGCGGCGCCGCCGGCGCGCGCGCCGAAAGGGCACGCGCGAGCCCCGCCCACCGCCCACCGCGGCCGCGAGTTGTCGAAGCCGGCGGCCGGTCCGCGAGCCCCCCCGCGACAAGGAATCGCAGCCTTCCGCCGTGATGAGTGTTTGCCGCGCCGCCGCGCCCGCGCGCGCGCACGCGCCGTCTGCCTCCACCCACGCTCCACCGTCCATCTTCACAGGTGCTCGTCGATCAGCTGCTTCAGCTCGTCGTACATGACGAGCACGAGCGCGCCGCCCGCGCCGCGCAGCACGTTGGAGAGCGCGCCCTTGAAGAACGCCTTGCCGCCCTCCACGCGGTAGATTTTCGACCAGCAGTCGACCGTCGACGTGTAGACGCGGTCGGCCGACCCCGACTGCATCATGAGGCGGCGGCGCACGGTGTCGAACGGGTAGGACGCGATGCCCGCGGCGGCGGTGACCGCCTGGGCGACCGCCCACTTGGCCAGGATGTTGGCAGTCTGAGGGGAGGAGAGGGGGGAGGAGGGTGGGGGGTGTGGGCGAGAGACGCGAGGGGGGCGAGCGTTGTCTGTCGACCGACCGGCCGCCGCCAACCGTCCCACCCCACCCACCCCCTACCTTCTCGTCCTTGAACAGCACGCCCTTGGCCGTGTCGTACAGCCCAAAGTACGCCCCCCGGTACACGATGATGCCCTGCACCGACACGCCAAACCCTTGGTAGAGAGCGCCGGGGCCGCCCCGTTTGACCGTCTTGGAGAGGCAGTCGATCAGCCCCGTGAACTCGCGCGTCTTGCTGGAGCCCAGGTCGGCGGCGAGGCGCGTGCGCGCAAAGTCCAGGGGGTAGACGATCAGGAGCGACCCCGCGCCCGCGAGGCCGCCCGACGCCATGTTGGTCGCGAAGAAGCGCCAAAAGTCGGTGTGCGGGTTGTAGCGGGGGAACGTGTTTTTGATCGTGTCTTTGAACGCAAAGTTGAAGGCCTGCGTCGGGAAGTAGCGCACGACGTTGGCCAGGTTGCCGCGCCAGAAGGACGCCACGCCCTGCTCGGCCGCGACGCGCTTGAAGCAGTTGCCGATGCCGGTGTAGCGCGGGATCTCGCCCGACTTGATGCGGGGGTTGGAGTCCTGAGAGGAGGAGACGGGAGGGGGTTGGTGCTAGGGCGCCGGGGAACCGCCGCGGCGGCCGCCGCGCCCGCAGCCCGGCCGCCGCCACACGACGCCAGACGACGCGCCACACACTCGTCCATCCCTCTCTACACGCCTGGGTCTGGAGGAGGAGCTTGACGCGCTCGATGGGCGCGACCGCGGTCTTGGAGATGCCGCCCGCGACGCCGCCGGCGGCCAGGTCGGCGACAAACTTGAGGGTGGGGTTGGAGCCCTCCTTGGGGGCGTAGGCGACGGGGCTAAAGGAGGGGAGGGGGGCGTGAGCGCGCGGCGGCCGGAATGGGTTCCGGGCGCGCGGCGGCTCGCCGCGAGGGCGCCCTCGGGCGCCACCTCGGGCACAGCACGCGGTGTGCGCGGCGCGCGCGCGCCGCGGGGCGGTCGCCGGGCGGGCGCAGCGCCCGCGGCGGCCGCCCGCGGCCGCCGCCGCGCGCGCCGCGCCGCGCGCGCCGCCCCGCGCGATCACGGCCGCCGCCGGCCCCCTCTCGGCGCCCGCGGGGCAGAACCCCAATCCAGGCGCCCGCCCGCGGGGCGGGCAGCGCGCGCCGGCCCGCGCGGCGCGCGCGCGCCATCGCAACCGCCCGCCTCCCGCCCGACGCACCGCAGCGGCGCGCGCAGCAGGCCGGCGAGGCCGGCCTGCTTGTAGATGTCAGAGGACAGAAGTGACATAGTGGATCCGCGGTGGGGAGGGGGCGAGGAGTGGGGTGAGAGGGGGAGGGGCGGCGGCGGCGCGAGCCGCGCTCCTCGCTCTCGCTCTCCTCGCCCAAAACCCTCTGTGTTTCACACGTTGACCAGCCCGTCGCACCGCAAGTCGCACGCCTCGGCGGCCGCCGTCCAGGCGGCCGCCGCGCCGCCCGCGGCCGTCGTTTCGGGCGCCACGATCGCTTCCACCTGCGCGATAGGCGAGTGGTGCGGATCCAGCCGGCTCGACCACCCCTCTAACACCAACGTCGTCACCAGCACGGCCGAGACACGCCCCGGCAGCGACACGCGGTGCTCCCGGATCAGCTCCAGCACCCCAGCGAGCGCCGCCCCGCCGTCGGTCGGGGGCGCGCCCGGCGCGCGCGCGGCCTCCCGCTCCGCGTTGAGCGCGTCGAAATAGCGCTCCATGGCGTCCCGAAACGTGGGGGGGCGGGGGCAAGATTGGGAAGGGCCCGAAAACTGCAGCGCGCGCTCAGCGACCGCCGCGCCGTCGCCGCGCGCAAACGCGGCAAACAGGTGGTACATGCAGTCACGATCCGCCTCGCTCAACGATGTCGTCATGCCCACGTCGAGCAGGACGAGCGAGGGGCGCAGCCAGGAGCGCGGGACTGGCACGTGCGCGGCGCGCAGCGCGGACGCGGCCGCGCCGGCGAGGCCGGTTTTGGGGGGGTCGAGGCGGACCAGGATGTTGCCGGGGTGCAGGTCCGAGTGGCTGTTAAGGTGAAAGAGGGGGAGGGTGGGCCCCCGTCCCTGTCTCCCCTCTCTCCTCCTCCCTCCCCCCTTCCTACGCACACAAAATTGTCCACCAGCAGCATGCGCAGCACGGCGTCCGTCCCCAGGCGCGCAAGCGCGCCCGCGTGCCGCCCCGAAGGCCCCGCAGCAACGTGGTCGGCGATCGCCCCTCCCCCCTCGAACGTCTCCACGAGCACGCCCGGCGACACGAGTGGGTAGACGGGCTGGGGGAAGCGCACGCCGGGCCTGTCCCGGAAGTTGTAGCAAAAGCGCCAGAGGGAGCGGGCTTCAATCGTGAAATCGACTTGTTCGCGCAGCGGCGCCTCAAACTGGGCCAGCGTCTCGTCCATGCGGGCGTCCGCCAGGGCAGGAATAAGGCGGGTGGCCACGTTCGCTGCCGCGGCCATGATGGCGAAATCGCGCGCGATCGCGGTGTCAACGCCCGGGTGGCGTACCTTGACGGCGACCACGGTGCCGGGCTTCAACCCCGCCCTCCTCGCCCCTGCGGCCGACAGACGGGCCCTGTACACTTGACCGACCGACCCGGACGCGACGGGCGCGTCGGGGAAGCCTTCAAAGAGGTCGTCGAGCGTGGACCCAAACGCTTCGCGCACCGACGCCGCCGTCACCGCGCGCGCGTGCGCGGGCGCGGCCGAGTGCAGACGCTCCAGTTCGGCGCACAGGTCGGGGGGGAAGAGGTCGTGCCGGGTGGCGGCCCACTGCCCCCACTTGATAAAGGCCGGGCCGGCTCGCTCGAGCCGCGTGCGCAGGCCGGCCGCCCACGCGGCCCTGGCCGCGTCGCCAATTGGCTTGGCCATGGACGCTGATGCCGACGTCGCCAACGGGGCAAAGAGGGCGGCGAGCCAGACCGCGCGCAGCGCGGCGTCGACGGCGTGCCACGCCCGCGCCACCGCCGCGGCCGCCGCTTTCGCCGCTTCCGCCGTCGGGCTCGGCGCCAGGGGTGGCGCCGCCGACCCGGCAGGCGGCGTGGGCGGGACGGCGAGCGGGGGCGGCTCCGCCGCGATCGCGCGCGCGGCCAGCGCGGGGACGCTCCTCAACACAACCCCGCCGGCCGGAGTCCACCCGAGCGCGTCCAGAATGGCAACCCGGGCGCGCAGGGAGGGGCGGGCGGTCCATTCGGCGGGGAGCCAGCGCGCGGGGCGCGGCGCCCAGCCTATGTGAGGAGGGAGAGGGTGGGCGTCGCCCGGCTCCCGCGCTCCTCCCCCCTACCTCCCTCTCTCCTCTCACCGTCGGGCGCGTCCTTGAGCCGGCTCCGCACCCAGGCGGGCACCGCGCGCGGCGACCGCCCGCGCCCGGCGACGCCGGCCGTGCCGGTCGCCCACGCCGCGACCGAGTCGCGCGCGCCGTGCGCCACGCCGGGCGGGAGAAGTGCGTGTGGTTTTGGCCGCTTGACGGCGGACGCCAGGGTCCGGGCGCCGGAGCACCTGCGGGGTGCCAATGCGGCGCCGGCCGCGGCGCGCCACATCGGGCGCGGCGAAGCCGCGCCCGGCCGCTGGCGCGGTGCGGGCGCAGCGGGAGGAGGTTGGTGGAGGGGGGTGGGCAAGGCTCTGGGAGTGGGGAGGAGGTGCCGCCGCCGACCTGGGGATGGCCGCGCTGGCCGCTCGTGTTGCACGCCCAACCAACCCGCGACACACTAGGCCCCTCCCTTGGCCGACGTCGGCAGCGCGCCACCGCCCGCGAGCGACCACCGGCGCAGGGCGGCCGCCGCGCGCCTGGGGAGCACGCCGCGCACGCGCACGGGCAGCGCGGCGACCGCCGCTGCGCGCAGGGCGGCGCCCGTACCGCGCCCTCCGGCGAGGCACACGACGCCGGCCAGAGTGAGCGCCCATGCCGCGAGGCGGGCGGCGGCCGCGGCGGCGGTCGGAGGGTGAACGAGCGGCTCGCCGAGCGCGGCGACGCCCGCGGCGGCGCCGGCGAGCATGCCCGTGACCGCGGCCGCGGTGCACACGGCGACCGAGGCGCCATCTTTCAGGCCAGAGGTTTGGAGGGCAAAGCCGGCCGCGGACAACGCCGCCGACGCGGCGAGCCCCACCGCCGCGGCGGCCCCGGGCGGCCCCGCGTCCAGCGTCAGCCCCGCGCGGCACGCGGTGGCCGAAACACCAAAGCAGAGGCCGGCCCGGATGCCGAGGTGGGTGGGGGATTGAGTGGTGGGGACCGCGACGGCTTTTGGTCGCCGGCCGGGCGACCCTTTGCCGCGCGCGCGGGACGACGCCGCTTCCGCCAGCAGCAAGCAGGATGCCGCCCCAATGACCGCCGCTGCGCGCGCGGCCGACGGCGGCGGCGCGGGGGGTGGGGAGGTGGCGCCCAGCGCGCACGCGCCCGCGCCCGCCGCGGCGGCCGCGGCCCACTCTCCCGCGGAGAGGCGCTCCCCGAGAAACAGGTGGGCGTAGATGGCGAGGACGACGAGGCCGATGCCGGACACGGGCTGCACAAGCGAGACCTGGAAAGGAGGAGGGAGGGGAGGGTCGGCGCGCGAAGCAGGTCGAGAGCCGTCTCCTCCTCCCCTCGTCTCCACTTACCGGCGCCTGGGCGTAGGCCGCCACCAGCAGCAGCGCGCCCGCGACGTCCAGGCCGACGCCCGCGGCCCAACGCGGGTGGGCCGCATACTCGCGCCAACTCGCCGCCGAGAGGCGGGGCAGGCCGCGCGTCGCCTCTTTCTGCCAGGCTTTGCCGATGGCGGAGCCGCCGGCGGAGAGGGTGGTGATGGCGACCGCGGCCCACACGCCCATCGGAATGGGCGGCGGTTGGGTGCCGGGCGCCGCGGGGCGCGGGCGCCGCGGCCCGGCGGGCGCGGGCGCGGGGGCGGGAGGTGTGGGAAGGGCGTAGAGAAGGCGCAGAGAGCGTCGCGCGCGCGCCGGTCGACGCCGCTGCAGTGTCCTCCCTCACGCCGCCGCCACCCCGTCTCCCTCCACCCCGGACCGCTGCGCGGCAACCCTCCTGGGCACCGCCACCGTCATCAGGTCGCGCGCCGCGACGACCGCGCCCGCGTCGCCCCGCCGAAACGCGCGCCGCGCCTCGTCGAGCAACGCCTCGATCGCGCGCGACGGCACGTCGGCCTCGAGGCCGCCTCTGACGGGCGCGGCGTCGGCGTCGTCGCTTTCCCGGGCGCCGGCCGGCGCGAGGGGGCCGGCGTCGTAGCGACCCGAGAAATGGGTCAACACCAACCTCCCCGCCCCCAGCTCGCGCGCAAACGCGCCCGCCATGGCCGCGGTCGAGTGTTGGGCGATCGCGGCCTTGGCGGCCATGGGCGCCGCAAACGTGGCCTCGTGCGAGAGCAGGTCGCAGCCGCGACCCGGGTCGAGCATGGACGCCGACCCACACGTGTCGCCGAGCAGCACGACCTTGCGCGGGAGTGTGGAAGGGGCGGCGGGCGACGCCGAGGCGTCGCCCGCCGCGAGCGGCGCCGCGCCGCCTCCCCCACTCCCCTCGACGACACTCAGCGCGTAGCCCCAGCACGGCACCCGGTGCGTGAGCTGAGCGGCTACCGCGGTGAGGCCGGGGGCGAGGGGCAGGGTCCAGGTGAGGCCGGGCGGGTGGTCGACGCGCGTGTGGCGGCCGCCGCCGGACGCGGCGGCCGCGGCGGCAACGGCCGCGCCGGCGGCGGCGGCTTTCCCGGCGGCGGTCGCATCGGGGCCCAGGGTGGCGAGGGCGACGGCGCCGGGGGCGCCGCGCGCGCGCGCGGGGCGGGACGCCGCGGCGGGGTCTGTCGCGAATTCCACAGCGAGCAAGGGCACCGGCAGAGGGGCGCCAGTCAACGACAGACCCGCCAGGATGAGCGCGTGGAGGCCCGGCGGCCCAGCAACGAGCAGGCGCGCGGTCGCCGCGTCGCGGCCGGCCGCCGCGGCAGCCGCCGCGCGCGCCTCCGCCGCCGCCTTCAACACCGAGTGCAGGCCGAAGCAGTGATCGCCGTGCAGGTGCGTGATGAGGATGGAGCCGAGTTGGGCCAGAGGGATGGCGGCGGCGGCCAGCTGGACCGCCGTCCCCTCCCCCGCGTCGACCAGCGCGGCCGCGCCCGCCGTGCGCAGCGCAATGGACGACACGTTGCGCCCAGGGGTGGGGGCGCCAGAAGAGGTGCCGAGCCAGGTGACGGCGAGGCCGGTGGCGGCGGCGGCGGGGTCGCCAGAGTAGGGGGAGGGAGGAGGGACGCGCGCGCGGCGGGGCGCAGAGGCCGACGCGGACGACGCCACCCCTCTTTCTCCCGCCCCCATCAACCGGGCCACCAAATCCGCCTTCAGGCCGGACGTGGGGAGGCCGGCCGAGGTGGCGAGCGCGCGAAGGTCGGCGACGCGCAGATTGCCCAGGTCGGCGGCGCGCGAGGGGGTGGCCGCCGCGCCGTCGAGTGATGTGGCACTGTCTACCGACGACAGAGCGTGCGAGGCGAGCCTGGGCAGGGGGAGTGCGGTGAGCTGCGCCTGGGCCGCCAGTCGCGGCACACGCGAAACGCGCGCATTCCGGCCCCGCCGCCCGCTCCGACACGCCCCAATCTCTCACCTGTCTGCTGACGACGCGGGCCCGGTCGCGCGAGGCGCAGCGCGCGCCACAAGCCGCGCTGTGCGCATGCCGCCGCGACACGGCCGGCCGCGCGCCCGCGGGGCCGCGCCCCGCATGTGCCGGCGGGGTGGCGCGGAGGGGAGGGTGCGCTGAGGCGGGGCAGGGACGCGCCAGAGTGGCCAGAGAGAGAGCGACGGTCGACGGTCGCACCCCACTCTCCCGCGCGGCGCGCCATCGCGGCCGCCGCGCGGCTATGGACCTGGTGGCCGACTATGCGTCGTCCGACGATGAGAGGCGCGACCCCGGCGCGCAACCCGACCCGCCGGCGCGCGTGCGCGGCTTTCCCCACGAGGTGGGAGCCTTTGTCGTCCACGTTTACGTGCCTGTGACGCTGACCGCGGCCCAGGTGGCGGCGGCGGTGGACGCGGTGGCTGCGGTGAGTCGAAGGAGGGAGTTGAGCGGCGGGCGGCGCCGCTCGAGTCTTCGCCCACCACCCTCCCTCATCCTCCCAGGCCGTTCACTACGCCCCTGAGCTGCAGCTCGACCCCCACCTGGCGACTGCCGCAGCGGCGGGCGCGCCCGCTCACCTCCACGTGTCGCTCTCGCGCGCCGCGCCTCTTGCGCACGCCGCCGCGACGGCGCTCGTCCGCTCGCTGCGCGACCTGTTGGTGGATGCCGCGTCTCCTTTTGACCTCACGCTCGCCGGCTTGGCCTGCTTCACCAACGACGCCGGCACGCAATCGTTTCTCGCGCTCGGCGCCGCCCCCGCGTGCGCGTGCGTGCGCGCACTCGTGCGCGCCGCCGACGACGCCGCGTCCCTGGCCGACCTCCCCCCATTCCACGCCGACCCCGTGCCGCACGCCTCGCTCGCGTGGGCGCCGGGAGGGGAACGATGCGCGGTCGTGGCGGCGGCCGCGGCCGTTCCCTCGCCGCCGCCTCTCACCGTCCGCGTCACCCGGGTCGAGTGCAGGATAGGCAAGCGGCCGCACGTCGTGTGGCGGGCCGAGGAGGAGGGAGGAGGGGGTGGCGGGTGAGGGAGGCCGTTCAGCGCCCGTCTGTTGTCCGTCGCTGTCTCTGCCGCCCGGTCGTCCCTGCGTCTCGTTTCAAGTGATGGGCGCCCCGCGCAAAACCAAAACCGCCGCCCTCCAGCCACCTCCCCCCTACTCGACCGGCCGCGCGACGGCCCCCCCCCCATCTTTGCCGCCATACCTCTTCTTGCCCAGCGAAAACGGGACGTACCGGTGCTTGATCATGTGCCGAATCTGGCGCTTCATGGTGACGGCGAAGAGCGCGCAAAAGTAAAACACGAGGATCGGCCAAAAGACGGGCACGTCGAGCACGGGGAAGAGCGTGGCCGCCAGCCCCGCCACAAAAGCGCGCGCCGACGCCCACCACGCCTTGAATTCGGGCAGGCGCCGGTCAAAGGGCCGAAACTCGTCGCGCGCCGCGGTCGGCAGCCCCGGCGCGTCGGCGTCGGGGTCGACCCGCGGCGTGATAAAGCCGAGGAGCAGGTTGAGGTTGTAGATGGCGAGGCCGTACGACACGATGTGGAAGCCGCGCACGCAGTAGGCGCGGAGGGCGTAGAGGAGGACGAGCGCGGCGAGCGACGCCCACCGCGCGGCCACATGGGGCGCGGCCGCGTCCAACGCCCGCCGCAGGCGGGTGTGGGCGGCCGCCAAGGCGTCGGCCAGGGGGCCGGCGGGGTCGGGGTCGGCGGCGTAAGGCGGGAGGTCGGACGACGCCATCGCGCGCGCGCGGCGGGGAGAGGCGCGGGCGCTCGCCCGATGCGCGGTCTGTCCGGGTGGGTCGCCGGCGTGCGCGGCGCGCCTGCTGGACCCAGGAGATGGGGACGGCGGGTGTGTGGGGCTGCCGCATCGCGCCCGCCCTCCGCACTCTCTATGCTCTCGCACGACGCCCAGTCCCTCGCCGCCGTCTCCGCCTCCCTGGCCGACGCGTGCGAGGCCGCGGCCGACGTCGCGGCCCAGCTGGCTCGCGGCGCGGGCGCGGACGCGGGCGCCGCTGGGGCGGACGCGGCGCGCGTCGTCGAGGCGGCGGCCGCCGCGGCGGCCGTGCTGATTCCGGCCTCCAAAAAGTACGGCGACGGGCGGGACCCGTTTGCGGGGTGCGCGGGGCCGGAAGCGGCGCGGGCTAGGGCGGCGCGGGCTGCCGCCGCGGTCGCGGTCGCGCACCTGGCCGCCGCGGGAGCCGCCGCCGACCGAGCCGCCGCGGAGTCTTGACGCACTGCAATGGACGTACCGGCCGACGTGACGGCGTACGGCGACGCGGGGTATTGGGACGCGCGCTTCGCGGCGGGCGACGACGGCACCGAGTGGCTCGGCGCGTGGGCCTCTGTCCGCGGCGCGGCCCTCCCCCACCTCCGCAACGCGTCCCGCATCCTCATCCTGGGCAACGGTTCGTCCCGGCTGCCGTGGGACCTGGCGGGCGAGGCGGGGCTGGCGGGCGTGGAGGTCGTCGCGAGCGACGTGTCGGCGGTCGCGGTGGCGCGCGGGGCGGCCGCCGACCCCCACCCGCGCATCGCCTGGGCCGTGGCCGACGTGGTGGCGCTCCCTTTCGACGACGCCTCGTTCGACGCGGTCGTCGAGAAAGGGGTCCTCGACGCCCTGGCCGCGCGGCACGCGCGGTCCGACCCGTGGCGCCCCCCGCCCCAGCTGCGGGCCGACCTGGCCGCGGCGTTGGATGAAGCGCACCGCGTCCTGACCCCGGACGGCGTCCTGCTCTCCGTCTCGTTTGCCCAGCCCCACTTTCGGCTGCCGCTGCTGCGCTGCCCGCGCTGGGACTGGGCGCCGCAAGGGGGTGCGTTTGGGGACGACGCGGACGCGTTGCGCTACTTTCTGTACGTGTGCGCGCGCGGGTCCAAGGGAGAGGGGGGAGGAGGAGAGGGCGGCGACCGCGACTTCCCGGCTGCGCTCGTCTCCTGGCGCCCCCACGTCGCGCCCACGCACGACCACATGGAGGGCGAAGACTACCTGCTGCGGTGCGGCCTGGGCGGGAGCGAGAGCGAGTGAGGAGGGGGAGGGAGGGGGCGAGCGCGGAAGAGTGTCGCCCTCTGCCTCTGGTCACACCGACCCGCGCGCAAAGTCGAGCGCCGCCCGGAACGCGCCATCGAGCCCCGGAATGGTGGGGCGGTCGCCGGCGTCGGCCAGGAGGCGGTGGGCGCAGCCAAAGCCGGAGAACACGACCGCGTTCACGCCTTGCCCCGGAAACGTGGAATCCCCCACGCAGTACAGCCCCGGCACCGCGGTCGTGTTCATGGGCATGCCCAGCATGCCGGCGGGGGTGCGGGACGGGATGGGGCCGTACGTGCCGTCGGCGCGGTTGAGGAAGCGGCGGTGCGTGCGCGGCGTGCCGACCTCGCGCACCCGGGTGCCGGCGCGGATGCCGGGGAAGAGGGCTTCGAGGCGGTCGACGACGGCGTCCGCGGCGGCTTCTTTGGCGGCCGCATAGGCGGGCGGGTCGAGCCCCGCCCACGCGTCGACCCAGTCGGGCGTGAACGCGTGCACCACGTGCCGCCCCGCCGGGGCCAGGGAAGGGTCGAGCAGCGTGGGAATGGAGACAAAGAGCGTGCCGCGCGCGGCCTCCATGGACGCCCAGTCGTCGACGACGATGTGGTGGCACTCGGTCCCCGGCGGCAGCACGCCCGCGTCGACGCCCATGTGCAGGGAGAGGAAGGAGGGCGCTTTCGTGTAGCGGGCGAGGAACTGGCGCTCGGCGTCGGGCATGGACGCGGCGGGGAGGAGGCGTTGGAAGGTGTCCCACCGCGTCGCGTTGGACACGACGGCCTTGCCCCGGAAGAGCCGGCCGTCGGCGGTGCGCACGCCGGTCGCGCGCCCGGTCGCGGGGTCGGTCACGATGGCCGTGGCGCGCGCTCCGTACTCGATCGTGGCGCCGCGCTTGACCGCGCCCGCCGCCAGTTTCTCCGCCAGCACCCCCGTCCCGCCGACGGGATAGTTGATGCCGCCATAGTGGCGGTCGCAAAACACCATGCCCGCATTGATCATGGGCGTGTCGGCGGCCAGGACGGTCGACCAGCAGAAACACTCGATGTCGATGAAGTGTAAGAGTTCTTCGTCCTTGATGTGGCGCCGCGCGACGTCGCCCGCGTTGGTGGTCAGGAAGGAGGCCAGGGTGAGGCAGGCGAGGGGGTGCTTGGCGAATTCTGTGGTGGGGGAAAGGGGGTGAGGGAGAGGACAAGCGAATTTGGAAAAAAAGCAACTGTGCATTATTGTTCCCAAACAATCTTTCTCGACCGTCACCACGCTCTCCACCTCCACCCCCACCCCACACAGCCCCCGGCTCCACACACCTCCAAGCAAGTAGCGCGGCTCTTCCAGCGATTTGAGGTCGAGCGCGTTCAGAGAATCAAACACTTTCCAGCACTCGCCGTAAAACTTTTCAATCCCGGCCCGCTCCGCCGGGAACTTGGACGCCAGCTCGTCCACGAACGCGCCATAGTCGCGCCACACCTTGACCTCCAGGCCGACGGGGTGCGCGGGCGAGCGCGGGAGGTGGTAGTGAATTTGCGTCGGGTCGGGGACGGTGTCGACGCTCTCCCCCACCGCCGCCAGCGCCCGCGTGATCAAGTTCGTGGTCCCTTTGTCGCCCAGGCCAAACATCATGGACGCGCCGACGTCGAAGACGTAGCCGCCGCGCGCAAAGTGGCCGGCCGACCCGCCCGGGATTGTGTAGGACTCGAGCACGACCGCCCGCTTCCCCGCGGCCGCCAGTTGGGAGGCCACGGTGAGGCCGCCCATGCCAGCGCCCACGATGACGGCGTCGTACTCCGGGGCGGTCTCGGCTGCGGCGCGCGGGCGGCGCGGCGCGCGGCGCGGCGGCCGGCCCCCCGGGGCGCGCCGCGCGGGTGCCGTCGGGCGGGCTGGCGCGCGCATTGGGGCAGGGGCCTGGGCCGGCGCGAGTGCGAGCGCTGCGTCGCCGGCGCTGGCCACAGCCGCGCGTTCAGGCGCGGCCGCCGCTCCTGCCCCGCACGGGCGGACGTCCGTTTCATAGCGCCATGATGCGGCCATCGCCGGGCGCGCCGCCACGGGCGCGCCCGGCCCCTGCACGCGCCCGCCTCCCGCTGCGCCCTCCTGCCGGGCCGCCGCCGTCGCGCGCTGTCGCGCCGCAGCGCAACACACCCATCTGCCGGGCGGCCGACGACCGCGGCCCGCGCCCCCTGCCCTCGCTCGCTAACACCGCGCGCGTGGCCGCCGCGCTCGCAGAGGCGCCGTCGGACGCGGTCGCGGTCGCGGTCGCGGTCGCCCAGTTTATGAAGCTGACCAAGGTGATGTGGTGGTGGGGGTGGGGCGGACGCGAGGGGGTGCACCAGCCCGGCCCCGGCCCCGACCCCGCCCCCCTTGCCAGGCCGCCCGCCGCTTGGACAGCGCCGGCCGCGCGGCTATCGCGGCCTCGCCAGATTATGTGGCCCTGGGCGACGGCCTGGCCGCGGCCGCCCCCGCGTGGCCGCCCAGCACCGGCCGCGCGCTCGCGCGCGCGGCCGGCGCGCTGGGCCATTCGCCGTCGCGGCGCCTCGTCGAAGCGCTCTTTGTCGGCGCCGCGGCGCACCCCGAGCACGGCTGGGTCGCGGCGCTCGCTGGCAACGCGCGCGTCGGCAGCGCCGCGCGGCGGAGAGCGCTGCTGGTGGCTGCCGCGCCCGCGCTCGGCCGCGGCGTGCCGGGCCTGAACACGCGCGAGCTCTGCGACATGGCGATGGCGTGCGCCACCGTGCTGGGCGAGGCGGCGCGCGCGCCGCCGCCGCCCGCGGTCGCGACCCTCTTCGGCGCCGTCGCGGCGGAGGCCGCCGCGCGCGCGGCCGGCCTCGACACCACCGCCGTCGCCCGCCTGGGGCGCGCCCTGGTCGAGTCGGGCGAGCTTGAGGCCGCGGCGGAGGCCGCGCGCGAGGGCGGCGCGGCCGCCGGCCCGGCGGCCGCCCTGCTCGCTGCGCTCTGCCGCCGCGCGCCGTCGCTCGAGCACGACGTGTCCAACAGCATCCTGGATGTCGCCTGGTTTCTGGGACGCGCGGTGGTCGCCGCCGGCCTCGCCACGCCCGCGGTGGCCGCGCCGCGCGCCGCGCTCGAGGCGCTCGCGCCCGCGCTCGCGGCCGGCGCGCCCCTGGCGTCGGCCTCGGCCGTGTCGGCGGCCGCGCACGGCCTGGCCTCCGCGCGCGTGTACGCGCCGGCCGCGCTCGACGCGCTGGCGGCGCGCGCGGCCGAGCTCGCGCGCACGGGCTCGCCGCGCTTTGCCGCGACGACGCTCTGGTCGGTCGCCAAGCTCAACCACCGGCACACCCTGGCGTTTGAGCAGGTGGCCGCCGCGCTGACGCCGCTCGTGGCGGCCGGCCGCGTCGACGCGCAGTCAGGCGCGACGCTCGCGCTCGCGCTCACGCGCGCGGGCGCCGCCGCGTCGCCCGCGGCGGCCGCCCTACTCGATGCCCTGGGCGTAGCCGCCATCGCGACGCTCGCGGCGGGCGGGCGCCCGGGCGACGGCCGCACGCGGGCGGCGGTCAACCTGTGCTTTGCGCTGGCGGTGGCAAAGAGGCTGCCGCGCGCGCTGTTCTCGCTCGCGGCGGCGGCCGCCGCCGAGGAATCGACGATGCTCGCGGTCGAGCTCGGGCAACTGCACGTGGCGTCTCTCGCGCTGCGCGCCGAGGCGCAGGCCGGCCCGGCGACCGTGCGGCCGGCCGTCGACGGTCTCTTTCTCGGGTCGCTCCTGGCCGCCGGCCGCACCGGCGCCGCCGCCAAGGCCGCCATGCGCGCGGGCGCGCCCCTGGGGCCGTCGGTCGTCACCCGGTCGCACGTGCAGCTGCTCGACGCGCTCGCGGCCCTGCACGGCCCGGTCGCGGCCGAATTCGTGGCAGGCGACTTTGGTGTGGTCGACGCCGCGCTCCCCGGCGACCGCGTGGCGATCGAGTTTGACGGTCCGCTCCACTTTTTCGTCAACGACCCGACGCGCGCCGTCGGCGCGACCGTGTTCAAGCGGCGCCTGCTGCGCGCCGTGGGGTGGCGCGTAGTGTCGGTGCCCCACTTTCACTGGGCCCAGCTGGGAAACAGCAGAGCCGCGCAGGAGGCGTACGTCGCCCTCGCGCTCGCGGGCGGCCGCGGCGCGGTGGCCGACGCCGCGCTCGCGGCCGCGCTGGCCGAGTTGGGGCCGCCCGCCGTTGCGGCCGCCGTGGTGGCGGGCATGGAACGGATGCTGGCCGAGTATGGCGCGACCGACGACGGCGACGGCGCTGGGGATGGGCGCCGAACACAACTCGCGCGCCTGCTGGGCAAGGACGCGCCGGAGGAGTGGGCGGTCTCCCAGGAGCCGGAACCCGCCGCCCAGCAGCCGACACCGGCCGCCCAGGAGCCTGGGACGGCCGTCCAGGAGACGGCGCCAGCCGTCCTGGCGCGCGCGGCCTTGCCCTTTGCCACGCGCCTCGCCGCCGTGCGCGGGCGCCAAGGCCGCCTGACCCCCGGCGCCGCCCTTGCCGCCGGCCGGCGCGCGGCAAAAGAACGGGAGAGGGAAGAGGGCGGCGGTTGAGGGGGTGGTTGAGAGGTAAAGGCGTCATTTGATCTCACACGGGCACACCAAAAAAACAAAAGCAACAGGGCCCCGCCGCCTCACGCGGCCGCCGCTCGGGCCTTTGGTGCCATCGCCGCCCGCTTGGGCGGCGCCCGCTCCAGCAGCGGCCGCGCAAAGCGCGCGATCGGCGGCGCGGCCGTGTGGCCGAGCGTGACGCGCAGGTGCGCCTTGTACAGCGACCGCATGCCCGTGCGCCCCTTGCCGTGAAACCAGGGCTTTTGCTGGGTGGGGGCGCGGCCCACCTCGGCAGAGGCTGAGGAAAGGAGAAAGGGGAGGCGGGGTCGGCGTTGACCCGGCCACCTACATCCACACGCCCCCACACCCCCCTCCACCCCACTTACCAATCCTCAATTTGGCAGGATCCAGCCCGTGGTTGGCCGCCGCGTTGGCGCGCGCGGACGCAACGACGCCGCTCGTGATGCGGGCCGCCTTGGCCTGCGAGATCGCACACTGCGCCAGCGCGTCGTCCACGTGCATGCCGGCCACGAGCTTGACAAAGCGGGCCAGCTTTTTGGGGGAGATGCGGATGTTGCGCAGCGTGGCGTCGGCGTCGAGGCGGGGGGCGGGGGCGTTGGGGGGGGCGCCGGCCGTCGGGGCGCCCGGCGCCCGCATCAGGGGGTTGCGCTCATCCACACCATCAGTTGTGGAGGCGGGCGGCGGCAGCTCGTCCGCAAACGACTGCGGGATTGGGGCGGGCGGCTCGCGCGCGTCGGCCGCGCGGCGCAAGGGCGAGCCGGCAGCGCGCCGCTGTGCGGCGCCACCATTCCCTGCCCTTCCCACTTACCCTGCGCCAGCTGGTGGCGGCAGCGGCGGCGCCGCCGCGGCCCGCCGCAGCGGTGCCCGCCGCGGGCGCAAGCGCCGACCACGCGCGCGCCAGCCGCAGCATGGATGGCTGGGCGCGGGCGCGGGAAGGCGGGAGAGAGAGGGGAAGCGGCGGCGCGAGGAGGGAGTGAGGCTCGAAAGGCAGAGCGCACGGGGAACGACACGCGCCGCGCCGCGCACCCACTCCTCCTCCTCGTCTCCTTCACGCCTTCTCCGTGACGCCGAGCCAGTCGGAGAAGACCTCGTAGTCGGCGCCCAGGTAGTCGTGGTCGGACTTCATGCGCGCGAGGAACGCCTTGGACGCCGCGCGCGCAGCCGCGGGGCGGCCCTTCTGCCCCACCGCCTTGGGCTTGGCCGACGCCGCGATCGCGTGCCGCTTGGCCGTCTTGGCGTACGGGTTGACCTTGAGCATCGCGCCCAGGTTCTTGAGCGGATTTTTGCGCAGCCCCGCGCGGCGCGTCGGCGCGCGCGGCGCGCGCACGACCGACTGCACCTCGTCCGAGTTGACGAGGCGGGCGACGTCCGCGTTGGCCATGATGTGGCGGGGCAGGGTGTAGCCCTTTTTGAGGGGGGCGATGGAGCCATCACCTTTGCCGTACAGCTGGTCCAGTTTGTCAAAGGCAGACTGCGTCCACACGATGAGGCGGCCGACGTGGCCGCCCGGCGCGAGCTGGAGCAGGTTGAGCGCGTCGACGGGCGCGACGTCGACGCCGGGGATGGCGCGGAACGCGCGCGAGACCGCGCCGTCGCCGCCGTAGACGACCAGGGGCCCCTTGCGCGACACGTAGCGCCGGTTGCGCATCTTGCCCTTGCCGGAGCGAATGTTGCGCGAGTCTTTGGCGCGGGCGAGGTCGGCCGCGGCGCCCAGTTTCGTGAGCAGGTCGACCGCCTTGCTCGTCTTGGTCAGGGATTCCGCAGAGTCGTCCACGACAAGCGGCAGCTCGGGCACGGCGTCGATGCGGTGGCCGCGCGCCATGACGAGCGATGGCAGCGCCGACGCGGCGAGCGCCGACGCGACCGCGTAGCGTTTCAGCCCGACGTTGACCTTGCGGTGCCAGCGGCGCCACGTCTTGGTGGGCGCGAACATGCGACCGCCGCGGCACATGTTGCCGAAAGCGGCCTGGCCGGCGCGGTGCGTGCCGCCGCCGGGCACGCGCGGGATGCGCGAGACCGCGCGGCCCGTGCCCCACGACTCGGCCGCGGTCTGCATGCCGGCGGGGTAGGACACGGCGTACGGCTGGCGGTGGTTTTTGTTCAGGCCGGTGTGGACCTGGAGGAGAGGAGGGAGGAGGTGGGCGACGGCCGTCCGGCGGCGATCGCGCGCGCGCGGCGCGTGGGGCGCCCGATCCCGTGCCCGCCGGTGCAAGGCCAAATAAGGCAACCTCCGACGCCGGCCGCCGGGGAGGGCGACGGCGTGGTGGCCCGTGCGGCGCGCGCGAGGGCCGCCGCCGCGGCCGCCGCGGCGGGGGCCGCGGCCGACGCGGCGCGCCCAATCAGGGCGCGCCGCCGCGGCCAGGAGCGCGGATGACGTCCATCTATCCGTCTGCGTGCGTGCGGCGGGCGCCGGCGGCGCCCGCGGCCGCCGACCGCCGCGGCGGCCGGTCGGCCGGGGCCCCGCGCGCCGCCCCCAGCGCCCGCGCCGCGCCGCCGCCGCCCCGCGGCCGACACCATGCGTTCGACCGCGTCTTGCGGGCGGGCGCAGCCCCCGATGGCAGCCCCCCCTCTTCCCCCCACCGCACCTGCAGCACGACGTCCGGCCGGATGGGGGCCGTGAACACGGCGGGCAGCGCCGTCTGGCCGGCGGCGGCGCCGTCCAGGCCTTGGACGGTGACGAGGGGGCGGGCGGCGGCCATGGTGGTGGACGGCGCGCGGAGGGCGGAGTGGAGAGGGGGGGCGCGGCGCGCGCCTGCTCCACTCCCACTGCCCGGACGCTCGCGCGCTCGCCTCCCATGCCCACCAAGGCCGCCTGCCGCGCGGCCGCGGCCGCCGCGCTGGAAGGTGAGGCGCGAGAAGGGTCGGGTGGGGCGGTTGGGCCGACCGCGGGCTCACCCCCCTCAACTTCCCTTCCCTTCCAGGCCACACCGACTGGCCGGCCGCCTGGTCGGCCGCCTTTGCCTCGCTCGGCCTGGCGCAGCCGTCGGCCGCCGTGCTCGCGGTGGAGCTGCCGCCGGCCGCGTCCCACCCCGCGCTCGCCGCCTCGTTCTGCGCGCTCGCCGCCGACGCGGCCGCCGCCGCCGCGGCCGCGGACGAGAGTGTGGTGCTCTCCGCGTTTGCCGCGCTGGGCGGGACGAGGACTGCGGACGCGTCCGTGGACGCGCTCACGTTCGCCGCCGACGCGGCCGGCGTCGCCGCGGCAGCCGCCAAGCGCCTGCGCCAGGCGCGCGTGCCGGCGGCCGCGGCGACGCTCACGCTGGCCCAGCTGCGGGTCGCGGTCAAGGCCAAGTGATGCGAGGGGAAAGGAGGGAAAAGCGTGCCGCTGCCGCCACGCCCTCTTGTATCTCGTTGCCATCAAACGAGGCCCTCTTTTGCACTCGGCGGGCCCAGTGCGGCCAGTTGTAAGTCGCCACCGTCACCGGGCGGGGGCGGGCGCCGCGCCGCGACACTCGGCGCGGCGCCCAGCCCTTCCCCCTTGGACCCCTCCCCCCCCCACTCTCACCACACCGCCCCCGCCGCCGCGTCCGCGGCGTACCGGTCGTACCCGCGGTCGCCGCCGTCGGTGGAGGCGGCGGTGGGCGCGCGCTTGCCCGCGGAGAAGAGCGACGTCGCGGCGCCGTTTTCCTTGCCCGCCGCGTTGGCCGCCGCGGCCGCGCCCGCGACCGCGGCCGCGGCGTAGCCGCCCACCTTGGTCGATGCCGCGGTCAGGCGGGCGCCGCCGGCGGTGGGGGGAGGCGAGGCGGCGGTGGCGGCGATGCCGGCGCCGTACCCGTCGTCGGCCGACGCGGCGACCCCGCCCCCGCTCTTGGCCGGCCCCAGCGCGAGCGCCGCCCCCGCGTACGCGTCCGCCTGCAGCCGCATGACGGCCCCCAGGTAGGACTTGAGCCAGACGGCGTCCCGGATGAGTTGGGCGAGCTGCTGGAACACGAGGGCCTCGGCCTCTTTGAACGCTTGCCGCGCCGCCGCCAGCTTGGCCTCCTTGTGCTGCATCGCCTTGATTGTTTGCTCCATCTGCCACTCGCCCTTGGACCGCGTCTGGGGCAGGCGCAGCCGCTGGCGGTCGATGCGCGTGCCGAGCGCGACGACGGTGCGCCGCCGCGAGTCGACCTCCAGGCGCACGCCCTCGAGGCGCTTCATGCGGGCGCCGACCGCGGTGAACGCCGCGGCCCAGCGCTGCATGGGGGCCAGGACTTCGGCGTCGACCTTTTTGGCGGCGTCTTTCGCGACGGCGTCCAAGTCGTCAGGCGCAAAGTCGCCCCCGACCGCGCCCGCGCCGCCGGCGCCCGGAGGGGCGGGCGCGGCGCGGCCAGCGCCGGTATCCTCAAAGACGCGGGGGAGTTGGGAGGTGAGGACGGCGGTGGTGGTCGTGAAGAGAGCTAAAAAAGGAAAAGGGAGGGGTTACGGTGAGACTCGTCACGGCCGCGCGCGCCACCGCCACCCTCTGCTCCTCTTTTCCCTACCTTCGGCAGCCGTCTTGACGCCGCGGATGTCCTTCTCGCACCGCTTGAGCGCCGCGGCAAAGTCGGCCGCCTCGCGCAGCATGGCCACGTTGCGGGCGTTGGGGGTGGCGACGAAGGCGGGGTCGAAGTCGAGGTGCATGTCTTGGCGGGCCTGGGGGGGAGGGGAGGAGGGCGAATGAGGGGATGCGGGCGCGCGCGGGCCTGGCGCGGCCGGGTCCGCCCCCAGGCGCGCGCGGCACGCGCGCCGACGATTCGCGTGAGCAAGGTGACACCACCGCGGGGGCACGCGCGCGTCGAGGGCGGCGCGCTTGGCGGGCGCGCCCCCGCGCGCGTACATGGAGCCCACTCGTTTGCCGGGCGCGCGCGCGGGGCGCCGCCGCCCGCGGCAGCGACCGGAGGCGCGCATTGCGGGCGTCGTTGCCGGCGCGGCGGGCGCGAACGAGGCGCGCGCGCCCGCCCCCCAGGGCGCGCCCGCGCGCGGCAACCGACACCCGCGCCCCGGGCCCGCCGCGCACCCGCTCGCTGAAGCGACGCCAGCCGGCACCCATGGTGGCCGCCTTGAAGGTTAGTGTTCTTGCGGCGAGCGCGTGTGGCGGCGGGTGGCCGGCAGCGGGGGTGTGTGGAGCGCGGTGTCGCCGGCGCCGGCGCAGTTCGGCGGCCAGGCCGACTGGTGGCCCCGCCGCCGCCCCAGCCACCCTTTGCACCGCGCCGTGCGCTGGAGAGCGGCTCTCCTGCCCGCGCACCCTCCATCTCCCACCGCCCTTTGCGCGCCGTCGCCGGCAATGGCCGCGCCGCCGCCCGCGGCCGCCGCGCGCGCCGCGCTCGAGGTGGGAGAGTAGAGAAGTGGAGGCGAGAGCCGTTGGCGCGCGCCGGCGCGACCGACGCCGCCCCTTCCTCGCAGGCCGCCATCGCCGCCGCCGCGTCGACGCCCGGCGACCCGCTCCCCGCCCTGGTCGCCTCGCTGCGCACTTCCGCCCCCGCCCTCGTCGCCGGCGACGCGCTGGCGATTCCCTCCGCGCACCGGCCGCTGGCCGACGCCGCGCTGCGCACGCAGCTGGCCGCCGCGGTCGCGGCCGCAGCCGCAGCGGGCGAGCCCGCCGCGCGCCACGGAAACCCGCCCCGCGTCCCCGCTTTGCTGTCCATCGCGTCCGCTCTAGCTTCTGCGGGCGTGCTGGAGCCGGCGGGCGCGCTGGCCGCCCTGGAGGACGTTGTCGACTGCCTGCCCGTCGCCCAGATCGATGACGCCGTCTCCCTCATCGAAACCGCGGCCCTCCCGCTCCTCGCGACCGTCGGCTGGGACCGATGCAAGCTGGCCCTGCTGCGCGTGTGCAACGGCGCCCTGGCGCGCGCGTCGCGGCGCGCGCACGCGCGCGCGGCGGCGCGCGTGCTGCTCTTGCTGGCGGCCGCCGCGCCGCCGTCGGATAAATCCGGCCTGAACCTGCTCGGCGCGGCCAACGAGGGCCACCCCGTCATTGTGCCAGAGGTCCCAGACGGCGCGGTCGACGCCGACGGCCGCCCGGTCGACGCGACTCTACACGCCACCTTTTGGTCCCTCGCCCCCGCCCTGCAAGACCCCGTCGCCCACCTGCCGCCCGACGCGTGGCCCGCGTTTGCGGGCGCGGTGCGGGCGGTGCTGGGGGCGTACGCCGAGACGCCTGTGGCGGTCGCAGCGGGCGGCCCGCCCGATCAAGCCACGGCCGAGCCCGAAACCGCCCGCGACGCCCTCCCCCCTGTCGGCCACTTTCACCTCGCCTCCCCCGCCCTCTTTGGCCTGCAGCTGCGGGACGGCACCGCGCGGCGCCACTTTCTGGTCGGCGCCCTCATCGCCGTCCACGCCGCCACGCACCCGCCGCCCAAGCTGGCCGCGCGGCGCGGCGTGTTGAGGTCCAAGGCCGCGGCTGACGCGGCTGCACTGCACTCTGAGCTGCTGGCCGCGCTCGCGGCGACGCCCGCGCGCGGGCGCGCGTTTGCCGACGCGGTCGCGGCCTGCCTGGCGCGCGAGACGGCGTGGGCGGCGTGGAAGGGCGAGGCGCCGCCGTGCCCGCCCCTGGACCGGGCGCCGGCGGCGCCGCCGACGGCGGACGAGCCGCCCCCGAAGAAGCGCCGCGGCGGCCTGGGCGCCCCGCCGCCCCCGATCCTGGGCACGCCCGACCTGGACCGCCTGTGGGGGCTGACTGCGGACAACGCGTCCGACCTCAAGACGGTCGACCGGGGCCACGCGCCGAGCCTGATCGATTTCTTGCGCCCCGTCCTGACCGAGATGGACCCGGAGGAAGGCATTGAGGAAGCGTACAAATCCCAGCACGACCCCGTGTTTGCGTGGAAGGCGTTGCGGCAGGTGGCGCGCGCCAACCTGCCCGCGTTTGGCGCGGCGCTCGCCGCGGGGCGCGACCTGGAGGTGGCGGCCGCGGCGCTGTTTCCGGACGCGGTGCCGGCGGGGTGGGCGCCGCGGCCGCCGCCTGCGGTGGCGGAGAAAGAGGGCGGAGGGAAGCGCAAGGAGGCCGAGAGCGAGGGCAAGGACGAGGGCGAAGCCGCGGCCGGCGCGCCTGCTGGCGCCGGCGACGAGGCCACGGGCGCTGGCGCCGGCGACGAGCCGGCCGGCGGCGACGGCGACGCCGAGGGTGAGGGCGAGCCCGCGGCCGTCGAGCCCGCGGCCGACCAGCCCGCCGACGCCGCCTCCCCGCGGCCCGCGTCGTCGGCCGCCGAGAGCGGGGAGGCAGGCGAGTGAGTGAGCGACTGTGTGTGTGAAACGGGGTTGCCGAGCGTCGAGGCGGGGGGTGGCGCGTCGCCGCGCCCGCCTCTCTCACCACACCACCCGCCCTCGTCCCTCCCCTCCCCCACCACTGCAACATGGCCTCCGCCCTTTCCGCCAAGGCCGCCGTGCGCGCGCCGGTGCAGGTGTGGCGGCGTGAGGGCGGGAGGCGGTCGGGTCTCGGCCTGGGTGGCTCGGCCGCCGCCCGGGGCGCAGAGGTGGCGGGCGCGCCCCGGTCGCCCGCCAGCGGCGAGATGTATCTCACGCGCCTCGCCTGGCGGCGCGCCACCGGCGCGGCGCGCTCGCCGTCGCGAGCGCGGCGCAGATCCGCGCCGCGCCGGCGCGCGCCGCCGCCGCGGCGCCTGGCCGGCATTGCGACCGCCCAGCCCCTCCGTGCGGCGGGCGCGCATCGCGGGCCATCGCGGGGCCGCCTGCTGGGGGTCGTCGCCGGCGCGCCGCCCCCGCGGCGGCCCGCCCTCGGCAACCTCACCCCTTGGCCCGCGGCGCTCCCGGGGCCGCCCTCCGACCCCCGTTGCCCCCTTCCTTCTCCTCTCCAGACCCGCCGCGTCGCCGCCGCCGCCGCCCCCGACACCCGCCGCGCCGTCCTCTCCGGCCTGTTTGCCGGCGCCGCGGCGCTCGTCGCCGCGCCCGCCGCGCGCGCCATCGACCTCTTCGACGACCGCAAGGTGCGCGACAACGGGTTTGACATCATCTACGAGGCGCGCGACCTGGACCTCCCTCAGTCGACGCGCGACGGCATCGACCAGTTCCGCGGGTCGCTCGATGCGACCAAGAAGCGCATCAAGGAGTCCGAGTCGCGCATCGACACCAAACTGCCGGCGTTTGTCGAGAAGAAATACTGGACCCTTGCCCGCGAGGAGCTGCGCGGCCAGCTCGGCACGCTCCGCTTTGACATCAATACCGTCGCCGAGACCCTGGGCAAAGACGGCAAGAAGAAGGCGCTCGCGGCCAAGGTCGACTTCCTCAAGGCGGCCGACGGGCTCGACTTTGCGATTCGGACCAAAAACCCGGAGAAGGCCGCGACCGCGCTCGCGGCGACGCGCGCGACGCTCGACGCCGCGCTGGCCGCGCTCGGCTGAAGATGAGAGAGAGAAGAGGAGGGCGTGCGGCGCAGGGGCGCGCCCTCGCGACGACTGCAGCAGTGGCACTGGGCGGGGCGGGGTGGAGGGCGGCGCGCGTGCCACCTCCCTTGCCCCGCCGGCCGGGCGGCGGACCCTTCGCGCGCGGCGACTCGTGCAACGACCGCGACGTGGCGCGCGCTGGGGCAATGTGTGAGAGAGAGGGTGGGGCGGGAGAGAGAGCCTCTCGCCGGCGCGGCCAGCCCGCCGCCAGACCCCTCCCCGGCCCCTCTGCCGATGCGAATCGCGGCCTGCCGACCCCCGGCGCGCGCCCGCCCACCCCGCGCCGCTCGCGTCCGGGCCATGGCGGCCTCTTCCGCCGACGCCGCCGCCGCCGCGCTCGCCGTCGCGCGCTTTGCCCGCCCCGGCGACGTCGTCGGCGTCGGCTCCGGCGCCCTCGCCGCCCCCCTGCTCGCCGCGCTGGTGCAGGGTTGCCCCACCGCGCGCGTGGTTGCGGGCGGAGACGTCGCCGCGGCCGAGGCCGCGGTCGCGGGCGTGCCCCGGGCGCCGCCCGGCGCGCCGCTCGACGTCTCCTTCCTCTGCGCCGACGAAATCGACGCCGCCGACCTCGCGTTTGTCACCGGGCGGTCGAGCGGCGGCGGGAGTCAACCCCAGCTCGCCCGCCTCGCCGCCCTCGCCGCCCCCCCCCCCGCGCGCGGCGTCGTCGCGCTCGTCCCGCACCCCGACCGCGTCGTCCCCCGCCTGGCGGGCGACATTCCAGTGTTGGTTGATTTGGCGGCATGGGAGGAGGCGGGGGACGCGCTCGACGACCTCTTTATCGGCGACGCAGAAATCTGGCGCCGCCCGCGCGACCCCGCCGACGACGACGCCGGGCCCAGAGGGGGCTCGACGCCCCACGCGGATGACGACGCCACGCTCCTGGACATCGTCTTCGGCGACGAGCCGCTGTGCCTGGACGGCGACGCGGGGGTGAGCTACCGCGCGGTGGTCGACGCCATTTGTGCCGTGCCCGGCGTGCGCGCCACGGGCCTCGCCTGGGCCGCGGCCGCGGTCGTGGTGGGTGGCGGAGCGGATGGAGGGCCCGCCGTGCTGGATCGAGGGGCGGTGGTCGAACGGTGAGTCGAGGCGAAAGCAACTGTTGCGGGACAAGGGTCGACTCGAGTGACACGCGCTCCCCTTTCTCTCTCTCTCTCGCGCCCTCCTCCTCCCTCTGTGGCGGCAACCGCTGCGCCCGCCTCGCACAGCCGCGCCGGGCCGTGGAAGGCGGGCGAGCGCGCTGGTTGTTGGTTGGTTGCGCGTGTTCCCTCCCTCACTCGGCCAGCGCGGCGCCCAGTTGGACGATGACCACCGTCACGTCGTCCACCGCGCCGTCCTCTTCCGCAGCCCAGCGCGCGCGCGACGCGGCGAGCAGGGCGCGCGCGGCGGCGGCCGGGGTCGCTTCGCCGGCCGCGATGTCGACCGCCTCTTGCGACCCGATGAATTCCCACACGCCGTCGGACGCGAGGATGATGAATTTGTCAGAGGGCCCCAGGGGGATCGAGAGCGTGTCCGGCGTCGCGACGACCCCAACCCGCCGCGCGAGGCCGTCGCCGAGCGCGCGCGACATGGCGAGGCCGGGCACCCAGGCGCCCGACAGCCACACGCGCGCCGGCCCCATGGGCTCGCCATTGTGGTCGGTGAGCGGGCACACGCGCGCGCCGGCCGCGGCGAGCCGGTCGCGCTCGCCGGGGAGCGTCGGCTTGTGGTCGCGCGTCAGGTCGATGGCTTGCAGGGGAGAGTCGTCATCGGGGGTGCAGCAGCGGGCCAGCACGGCGCGCGAGTCGCCGACCCAGGCGACGTGGGCGACGCCGCGCGCGGCGCCCGCCGCGTCGGTTTCCACCATGACGACCGTCGCCGTCGACCCCGAGACGCCACAGGACGCGGCGGTCCCGGCGCGCGCTTCTTCGTCGACCGCGGCAAACGCGGCGTCGGCGGCGTCGGCCGCCGACGCGCCGCGGCGCGTCGCCGCTGCGACCGCGGGCGGCACCCGCCGCGCGGCCAGCGCCGACACGGCGCCCCCGCGCGGGCCGTGCCCGTCAAACACGCCGTAGAACGAGGCGGCGGGGACCCCAGGCTTGGCCCGGCGCCAGGCGTCGAGCGACACGGCCGCGTCCTGGTTGGCCTTGGCCGCGCCCGACCTCGGGTCGGCGCCCGCGGCCGACGCCGTGCCCGACTTCCACAGCAGGCGGCCGGGAGGGGCGTGTTCAGCGGGTTCCGAGTGCTCCGGGGGCGGCCAAGACGGCGCGGCCGCGAGCGGCGCACGAAACGGGGGCGCCGGCTTGGCCAGCGCCGGCGCCAGGCTGCGGCCGACGCCCCACTTGAGCATGGGCACCAAGCGGCGGTGGTGGGAGGCTGGTGGAGGGGGTGGGGTGAGCCGCAGCGAGCCAATGCGCGCAACCGCCGCCGCCCCAGCGCCCTCCCTGCGCACATTGGCCGTCGACGCCGCCGCTCAAAGACATGCCGCTGATGGAGCATATCCCCATGGCAGTGGCGGGGGTCTCGGGGGGGGCGAGTCGCCCGGAGAGAGGAGTGAGAGCGGCTCTTCTCTCGGGCCAGACCTAGCGGCCGCCATCGGCCCCTCAACTGGATGCGCTCCGTGCACCGCCCCCCTGTCCGGGCGGCCGCACCCCGGCGCGGCGCGGCAGCCGCCCGCCGCGTGCCGCGCCGCGCCGCGCCCCCCTCTGCCCCTCCCGCGCCGCCCGACGCGGCGGGCACTCCCGCTCCCGAAGACCTCTGGCGGTGGGACGAGAGCGACGACGCGCTGCGCGCGTACGGCGTCCTGCTCGCCGTGCTCGCGGCCGGCCCCGCTGCGGCGGCGACCTTTGGCGGGGGCGCGTGCCTCCCTTATTTCCTGGGCCTTGGTGAGTGTCAGTGGTGGCGGCCACCACTCGCCACGGCCACCAATCGGGGGCCGGGCGAGGCGGCGCGGGCGCCGGCGCGCCACGCGTGTCCCACCACCCCCTCCTCTCTCTCAGCCGCCTGCACGATCTACGCCGGGTGCGCGCCCCCAGGGTGTGTGTGTGCACGGGTGTGGCCAGCGCCAGCCTGTGCGACCGACCACGCCCCCCCTCCTCTCCTTTAGCGCCCACCGGGGCCTGACCGCGCGCGCGCGCGCGCCGCTCTCGCTCAAGCAGTCGGCCCTCCTCCCCCTGGGCGCCGCGGGGGCGCTCGGCGTCGCGTACATTGTTGTCGTGAGGCTGCACCTGGACCCGCGGGCGGTGTTGACCCCCTACTTTTTTCTGCTCACCGCCACCGCGGCGACCGCGGCGGCCGCGCCGCCCCTGCGAGCGCTCGCTGCCCGGGCCGGCCTCAGCCGGGGCGCACCATGGACCCTGCCCGTGCCGGAAGGCCTGGTGCTGGACGCGGGCGGCGCGTCCGTCCCGTCGGTCGACGTCTGGCCGAGCGACGCGGCGGCCGCGGGCCTCGCCCTCGCCCTCGCCGCGGCCGACGCCGCGGCCGGCCACCAAAACTTTACGCTGGCCAACGCGGCCGCGGTGGCGGTGGCCATGGATTTGTTGAGGCTGCTGGGGTTGCGGTCGTTCCGCGCGGCGGCCGCGCTCCTCGCCGGGCTCGCCCTCTACGACGTCACCGCCGTCTTTGCCACCTCGCGCGTCACCGGCGGCGACTCGATCATGCTGGCTGTGGCCACGTCGGACGCGCTGGCGGGGCCGACGAGGCTCTTGTTTCCGCGGGGCGGCGGCGCGGCGGTCGCCGCGCCGCTCCCGACCGCGCCGCCGCTCGCCGACCCCACGCCCTCTGGCCCCGTCTCCGAGCTCAAGCCCGACTATCCGTTCTCCCTGCTCGGCCTCGGCGACGTCGCGGTGCCGGGACTGCTCGCGTCGCTGGCACTCAGGTACGACGCGTCGCGCGCGGTCGACATGCGCACGCGCGCCGCCGCGTCGGCGGCGGCGATCGATGGTGTGATGGTGGCCGGGTTTGACGCTGGGGCTTCTGATCAAGATATTGGGAACGCGGCCGCCGACGCGGCGTCGGCAGCGTTTGACGGCGTCGCGTCGGTCGAGGCCGCCGCGCGCGACGCGGCCGTCGGCGTTGGCGAGCCTCCCGCCGCCCGCCCTGCCCCGACCGCCGCCGCTCTCGCGTCCCGCCCCTACTTCACCGCGGTCGTGGTGGCGTACGCGGTGGGCCTGGTGGCGGCGTTTGGCGCCAACGCGGTGACCGGCGCGGGCCAGCCCGCCCTCCTCTACCTCGTCCCCGCCACCCTGGGCGCCGTCGCCGCGCTGGCGGCGTTGCGGGGCGATGTGGGCAAGCTGGCCGCGTTCACGGACGCGGGGCCCAGCATTCTAGGCGGCGGGGGGTGACGAGGAGAGAGAGCGAGGGGTTTCATTGTGGCTCCGTTTTCACATTTGCTGCAACCCCCACACGCAACACAACACACACACACACACACACACGTCACGCCACCCCCGCCAGGGCAATCGCGGCCCGGCCGGCGACCCACAGCCCCCCCCCGAGCGCGGCAGCCGCGCCCGCGTTGCGCGCGAGCAGGCGCGTCTCGGTCGTCGTCGCGCGCGGCGCGTGCGGCACAACCACGTCGCGCAATGTCGCGGTCAACAGAAACAGGCGCCGGGAGAGGGTGAGGGCGAGGGCGGAGGTGAGCACGAAATTCGTGAGCGGCCATGCCCCCCCCGGCAGCAGCGCCAGCAACGCCTTCGGCTGCCCGTCGGGCACGTCGGTCACCAACCACGTGTGGAACTGGGACACGTACGTCTCCAGGGTGACGGCGCCGAGCCAGGAGAGGGTGGTGGAGGAGGAGGTGCGCAGAGCGGGCGTCAGGTTTCTGAGCGCGATCCAGGCCGTGATCGGCACCCAGGACGTGTACGGGTGCAGCGCGTTGTAGCGGGCCTTGGGCAGGGTGAACAGTGTGCGGTGCCAGGCGGCGAGGGACGCGAGCGCGGTCGCCGCGACCGCTCCGCGCGCCGCCCACCGCCGCGCGCGCGGCGCGGCGTCCACGCGCGCCAGCGCGCCCTCCAGCGTGGGGTGCAGGGCGGCGCAGAGCATGCCGTGGATCCAGATGTAGCGGTCAAGGCCGGAGCGAAAGCGCCACTCGTGCAGCGGGTCGCGCGCGGGAGGGGGGGCGGCGAGGGACCCGCCGGCCGCCCCCGCCGCCACCGCCGCCGCCCGCCGCGGGTCGACGTACCCCACCAGGAAGGTAAACGGGCGCCAGAGCGCGTCAAAGACGCCGGGCACCTCCCACACGAGCGCGACCGCGGCGACGCACGCGACCAACTTGGCGGCCAACCCGCGCCTCGTCCCGTTCATCCCCGGCCGCACCGCCAGCGCCCCGTACACCGCCAGCGTGAACGCGGTGTGCATGGGGCAAATGTAGTAGAGCATGTAAGAGTTGCGCAGCGCGAGGCAGCAGAGGGCGCACAGGAGGTTGAGGCGCCACAGGGTCTGCGCGACGCGGCCGGCGGTGAAGTCGCCCGTTTTGAGGTACAGGCGACCGTTACCGTAGCCGGTCATCCAGCTAGGGAGACGGAGGGGGGGAGGGTGGTGGGCCGAGGAGCGGGCGCGCCGCCGCCGCGCACCATCCCTCCCCCCTCTCCCCTCCCTCCCTCTCTCTTACACGTAGGCCGCGATGAACACGCGGATGGCATTGTACAGCTCTTTGGCGTCGAAATAGTGGTAGAGCAGGAACAGGATCTAAGAGGGAGGAGGAGGAGGTGGAGAGGCGCGCCGGCGCGGGCCCTTCTCCGACCCCCCACACCCGCCCCTCCCTCCCCACACCTGCATCCATCCCTTCCACTCTTCCGTCTGGGGCCGGCTGAGCGGCGCGGGCGCCTTGACCGCGGACGCGCCGCCACCCCACGCGGCGGCGGCCAGCGCGAGGCAGAGAAAGCCAAACACGTCCCGCGAGTAGGATTTGACGCCCCGGCCGAGCAGGCGTGTGCGGTCGGCGAGGCAGAACCAGGCCAGGATGGCGCCGAGCTCGGTGCTGGGAGGTGGGCAGGGAGGGGTGAGCCGGGCGCGCCCTCTTTCCCTGCCCCGGCCTCTCCCTCCTTCACGCTCACCATGCCCTCAACACGGGGCGGCACTCGAGCAGCGCGCCCTCCTCGAGACGCAGGCAGCGCGCGAGGCCTGACCGCGCGAGCGGCAGCGGGGGGGGCTCCAGGCGGGCGCCCGCGCCGTCCAAGGCCACGGGAAGGTCGGCGGTGAGCGGCGCGGGTTTAAACGAGGCGGGAGGGGGGGCGGGGCAGCTAGGAGGGGGCAATCGGGGGGGTCGGCGCCCGAAATCGCGGCCCGCCGCGATTTCAAGCGGGAAAAGGTCGCCTTTTCCCGCCTCCTCCTGTCTCACCGCCGCTTGCGGGCCAGGAGTTCGGCGTAAGCCCACAGCAGGGTCGACCCCAGGAAGAAGAGGAGCAGGGCGGCCTGAGGAGAGGAGGAAAGGTGGGAACGAACACGGCACGATGGGGGGCGGGAAGGCGGCAGGGGGGCGCGGAGGCACGCCCTCCCCCCGCCCGCGATGCGCCGCTCACCTGGCCCGCCGATGGGGGGGCGGCGGCCGGCGCGGCGTCCATGGCGGGGCGGCCGCGTGCGGCGCGTCCGCGGTTGGCGACCTGCCGCCGCGGCGGGGGGCGGCTACAAGTCGGCGGCGCTGGCGAGCGCCCGGCTCGGGCGTGTGTGGGGCGGAGAGGGCTTGCTGCGCGCGGAGAGCACACAACACGCTGCCCTCCCCGGCGACCCGATGGCGTCCAGCTTGCCCGTCGCGTTCGACGCGCCGACCCCGACCCATGCCGACGCCGGCACGGTGGCGCTGACGCTGCGCCCCGGCGGTGACCGGGACGCGCCGTTTGAGCTCGCGGTCTCGCTCGACGGCGGCGACGGTGCGCAATGTGTGGGGAGGATAGGGTTTGAAGCCTTGTGCCGGCGGGGCAGCGGGCGGCGGGGGCCGGGGCGGGCGTTGGGCGCGTGCGCCCTCCGCCCACCGGGAAGGCGCGCGCGACGCGACGCCCACGCCTCCCCTCCCCCGTCTCCAGGCGCCCGCGTCGGCGCCCGCGTCGAGCCCGGCGCCGCGTCCCTCTTCTACGACAACGCCGCCGGCGTCCGCACAGTGCTGGCGTCCGCGCCCGGCGCCGGCTTTGCGCCCGCGCGCGCGTCCGGCACCGCTTTTTGGCTTTCCTACGACGGCGCCCCGGCCGGCGCCGGCCTCAAGTACGGCCGGGGCTACGTTGTGGAAGCGGCGGTGCTGCTGGCAGCGGCGGCGCCGGCCGCCGCGGTCGCGCCCGGCGGCCCGCTCGCGCGCGCGCCGCACGCGCGCAGGGCGCTCGTGCGCGGCGCCTTCCCCGACGCCCCGGTCGCCGCCTCCGGCCCGCACGCCGCCCGCCTGGCGGCGCGCGGCGACCGCGCGCGCCCGCCGGCTGTGTGGTGCAGCCCGCGCCCGCTGTCGTTTACGCCGTCCCCCCTCGCCTCGGCGCGCGGCGCGCCCTCCTCCCTCGCCACCCTCGGCGACGCGTCCGCCCCCGTCCGCTTTGACGACCTCCCGCCCGCCTGCCGCCAACTGCTGGCCGCCGTGACCGCGCCCGGAGTCGGCCTCGGCGCGGCGCTGGCGGCCGCGATTTCTCGCTCGCTGCGCGGAGGGGCGCTCGCCGCCCGCCTCGCCGCCAAAGCCGTCTCCTCCACTACCGTCTCCATCCCCTACCTGCGCGTCGCGGTCGCGGCGCCCGCGCGGTGCGCGCCGGGCGAGCCGTTTGTGCTCGAGCTGTGGCCGGCGGGGGCCGCGTCGCCCGTGCACGCGCACGGGGGGGCGGCCGGGGTGTTTCGGGTACTTCACGGCGCGTGCTACCTGCGCACGTTCAACGCGGCGGGCGCGGACGGGCCGGGGCCGCGCACGCCGCACTTTGCGGCCGGCCCGCTGACCGCGGGCGCTTTGGGTTGGTTCGACTCCGGCCACCACCAGACGCACCAGATCGAGGCGGTGCCGGGGCCGCCAGGGAGCTTTTGCGCGACGCTGCAGGCGTTTCGGTACGAAACGCCGGACGAAGTTCGCTGCCCCTTCATGGAGGTCGAGGCGGCAACCACGGCGGAGCAGGACTCGCCCCGCCTCCACCACGCGCCCCCGACCGACTTTGAGCCGGTGTCGGACTACGGGTTTGCGGAGCTGGCCGCGCTCGTGCTGGGCGAGCGCGCGGCGGCGCTCGGGGGGGAGGAGGGCGGCGGCGGCGGCGTGCCCGCGCCCGCTGCCTCTGCCCACGTCACCGGCAAGCGGGTGCGGGGGGCGTCGGACGAGGGCGGGGAGGACATGGACAGCTTTGTGTGGACGATTTGATCGAGGGGTGGCTGGCCGGCGGTGGGCAGAGGAGCACCTCTCCGATGGCAGGGTGGCAATCAGGGCGAACATGGCGGTTGCGGGAGGCGCCGGCATGGCGACTGGGGGCTCAAGTGAGAGTGGCGCAAGTGTGTGGAACCTGTTTTCGCGCGCCACATTGTTTGAACCCTGGACCTCGAGACCCCACGGACCAGACCCCCGGCAAACCCTCCCCATCCCTCGCCCTTAAAACAGGTGCACAAAGTTGTGGGTCAGCGCCCAGCACAGCACAAACGTGAGCAGCGCGGCGGAGCCGACCGCTTCGCCCAGGAGCAGGGAGAGAGGAGTTGGGGAGCACAAGGACGGCGCGCGACCCGCCTTGATGTAGAGCACGCCGGCAGCCTAGAACACGGGAGGGAGTGGGCGGTGTTGAGGTCGCGGCGAGCGCGCGCCGCGCCGACCCCCGCCTCCCTCTCTCCCTCCCTCTCTTCCTCTCACCGCCGCCTGCGCCGCGGCGTAGTACGCAAACCCGGCCCACCCCTCCACGCCGAGCACTCCCGCGGCGAGCGCGGCGACGAGCGCAAACGAGATTGAGCTGGAGTGAAGAGGGTGGAGGGCGTCGGCCGCGGCGCGTCCGGCGAGCGCGCGATCAGGCCTGCGGGCGGCGGCGGCCGGCGCGCCGCGCCCCCCGATCCCGCCATCCATCTCCCCCTCTCTCACGTAAACTGCGCCACGCCCGCGTTGTGCTTGAGCGCGGGCCCGCTGATGACGTTCTTGAGCAGAGGGGGTGGCGGGGGTGGAGGGGCCATGGTGGTGGAGAGGCGGTGTGCGCGAGCGCGGCCGCGACCCCCCGCGCGCCACCGCCCGCCTCCCGCTCTAGTCAAGTGCGGCGCCACAGGCAGACCCCGCAACACCCTCCTCCTCAGATCGCTACTTGCGGGTCGACCCCGCCGCCCTCCCCCCAAGCTCGAGCGTAGCCTGCCCGCGCGCGAGCGGCGACGGCCCCGCCCGCGCGCCGCCGCGCCACAGCCGTCGGGCCAAAAAGGAGGGCGGCGACGGCGTGGGCAACGCGTCGTCGACGACCAGCACCTTGGCCCCGCGCCCCGACCGCACCCGCCGAATCTGCGCCCCGTGCCGCGACGCGTCGCCGCGCGCCAGCGAGCGCGCCGCGCCCAGCCGCGCCCCGGACACGCACAGGTAGGACAGGCTGGCGCCCGAAAAGATGGCGCCCAGCACGGGGAACACCGACATCTTGGCGTCGCCCACGTGGCGCGCGGTCGCGCCCGTCGCGGCGAGGCAGGCGGTCAGAGTGAGCGCGGCGGCGGCGACGTGCACCGCGGTCGACCGGACAAGGGAGCGCGCAGATCCAGTCTCCAGCAAAATATCCAGCAGCTTGGCGGAAAAGCATTCGTACCGCCACACGTCGGCGCGCGCCCTGTCCCCTTCCGCGTCGAGCAGCCGCACCCGCCGCCCCGTCACCGGGTCGTCCGCCGCCCGCCCCACCGCGTGCGCCGCGATGCCGGCCTGGATGGCGGCGGCGGTGGCGGGGGTGCGGATGGGGAAGCGGGCCTTGAGCGCGAGCGCGACCGACGCCGACGCGACCGGCAGCGCGACGAACGCCGCCCCGATGAACCCGCGCACGCGCGCCGACTGGGGTTGGGACACGCCGCCGACCGGCGGCACAAAGCCGAGCAGGTTGACGGCGGCGAGGGGGAGGGCGGACGCGGGGATGGCCAGGAATTTGGGGATGACGGTCGCAAACACGCAGAAGCTGGCTTCGCAGCGCGCCCCGTGCAGGAACTCGTCGTAGTCGATGACGTCGGCCAGGATGGAGTGGGTGAGGAAGGCGCCGCCGATGGGGACGCCGTTGACGGCCATGAGGGCGATGGTGAGGTAGGATTTGCCGCCTGGGGTGTGTGTGTGTGAAGGGGTCGGCGGCCGCCCCGTTGCCCGTTCACAACCACACACCTCTCCCCCCCCTCTCTCCCTCCCACTCACGCAGGGGAATCAGGAATAGCACATTGCACGCGAGCGCCGCCCCCGAGACGACGAGCCACACGCGGAACTTGCCCCAGCGCCGGCTGGCCGCCAGCCACGCCGGCGCACAGGACATCGCCACGACGAGGAGGCACATGACGCCCGCGCCGAGGCAGGCGGTGGGGTCGACCGCTTGGCGGGCCGCGACGGCGGCGGGGCCGTCCGACTCGACGACGTAGCGCACGAAAAAAGGCGCCATGGTCAACAACGACGACAGTCCCAGCCCCTCGAGCGCCCACGCGGCGAGCAGGGGGCGAAACGCCCGGTTTTTAAAGGCGCGCAGCATCGAGGGGACAAGCGGCACGCGCTCGGTCGCGCCGGGGGGGAGGGGGCGCTCCTTGACGCGCAGCGAGCACAGGATGGCAGCCAGGACGTAGTAGAGGCCTGCAGGAGAGAGGAGATGAGGAGTGGTGGGGGCCTTGCTTCCCTCTCTCCTTCCTTCGTGGCCTCCCTCTCCATCTCTTCTCCTTACCAAACCCCGCCGAGATGACGGCGTACGCCCCGCGCTGCGCGGTCAGTGACGCCAGCGTGTACCGCGTGAACCTCGCGCATTCGGCGCCCGGAGCGCACTCGGTGAGCGACGCGCAGGGCGGCGCGGGCGGCGGGTTGTCGCCCGTCGCGGCCGCCAGCGCGCGCGCGCAGGCGGCCACCACTTTGCCGATGGGCGCCTCGAATTGGACGGCGGAGGCCAGGCTCTCGGGGGCGAAGCAGTAGGCGCCGCCGCCGCCCGCGCACACGCGCGACGGCGCGCACACGCCTCCCGTCCCGAGCGCGTGCGCGGGCGGCAGCAGCTCGAACGCGCCCGCGCGCGCGTCCTTGATGGCGCCGAACGCGAGGGATTCGCACGAAACGGCGACCTTGTCGGAACCCCGCGCGCGGAGGGCGAACGCCGCGATCGCCGGCAGCGCGGCCGCCGCCAGCATGCCCGCCTGGTTGAACAGCTTGGCCACAAAAAACACGCGCGACCGCTCGGTGTAGTCGTCCGTGAGCTCGGGGCCGAGCGCTTCGTACGGCACGTTGCACCACGAGTCGGCGAGGTAGAAGAAGAAGTAGGTGCCCGCAAACCACGCCACGACGTGTTTGACGGCTGGGTCTCCCGGGGCCAGGTGGCCGGCGTCGGCGGTGGCGAGGATGGCGGCGGGCGGGGTGAAGAGGGCGCAAAAGAGCGCGCCGTAAATCAGGCACCCCGACAGTTGGTATGGGCGCCTGCGACCGAAGCGGGACCTCGTCCGATCGGACAACCAGCCCATGACCGGGTCTGTGAGCACGTCCAGGGAGCGTGCGGCGGCGGTGAAAAAGGTTAGGAAGGCGAGGGGGGCGCCAAGGGAGACGTAGAAGTCGGTGAGGTAGACCGAGACCTAAGGATTGATCGAGGGGGTGGGGAGCGGGATTGAGAGGGCTTGCGGGGTGGAGGAGAGGCAAAACGCGCCGCGGCCGGCGACCACCCAACCACTCCTCCCTCTCCTCTCTCCCGCACCAGGAACGACAGGCTTGTCGTGGCGAGGGCGGGCGCGCCGTAGGCGAGCTTGGTGAGGAGCGGGAGGCGGCCTGCGCGGCGCGGGGCGAGGAGGGGGGTTGGGGTTGGGGTCGGCGGGGCGTCTGTTTGAGCCGCCGTCGGTCGAGCGAAGACCGCACCAATGCGCCTCGGCGCGCGTGCATCGGTCGGGGGGTCAAAGGCGGCCCACGCTCGCGGGGCCCGCCGCCATGCAGATGGCGCGCCCGCCCGCGCGCCGCAGCGCCGCCACGCCCTCCACCACCCCTCCACCACTCCTCACCGACATAAGGCCTTCCACCCTCGCCCGCCTTGACGTGGCCGCCCGCGGCGGGGGAGCCGGGGGGGAGCGCCTCGCCGGCCGCGTCGAGGTAGTCGGCCAGCAGCGACTCGGCGCGCGCGGGGTCGGGAGGCGGCGGCGGTGGTGGCGCGGCCGTCATGGCGGCGGCGGCGCCGGGGGCGCAGCTGTGGCAGGCGCTGGGCCGCGCGCGCGCTCCTGGCCCGCGCACTCTCCGGGACCCGCCCCGAGCCGCCCGCCGACCCCCGGCAGCTCGCCCAGCCACTCCCGCCCTTCTCTTGAATCCGCAACCGGCCCCCTCATGGGCCTGTGCGCCTCCCTTCCGCGCTTGGGCGGCACGAGCGGCGTCTCCGTCCTGGCCTCGTCCTCGGACAACACGGAGCACGCCGGCTGGACCGAGGAGACGGAAGCGTGCGGCCCGACGCCGGGCGAGGTGCCCGCCGGCGGCGTGCTCGGCATCGTGGATGGCGAGCCCGGCGTGCTCGACGTCGGCCAATGGACCTCCCACCTGGACGTGCCCGTGGTCAAGTGAGTGAAGGGTTGTGAGGGGTGGATGGGGGCATCGGAGACGGGAGAAGGCGGGGGCGGGCGCGGCGCGTGTGCGCGCGAGGCATGCGGGCGGGGGGCAATGCCGGCACTTTCCGCCCCCATGGGCCCCGCTCGCCTCCCTCGATGGACGCATCGCAACCATCGGCCGCGCCTGGGAGGGTGGCGGAGGACGGGAGGCTCCCGGCCTCGGCGGCCGCTGACGACCCCCCGTCCCTCCCCCTCTTCCTAGAGCGCGCGCCACCGCGCTCGAGCGCGGCATCAACGCAGTCCTCGACCCCCTGCTCGAAGCGCTGCAACCTATCCTGGCCGCCGCCCCGCCCGGCACCGCCCGCCTCGCCGCGGCCGCCGACGCCCTCCCCGCCCTCGCCGCCTCTGCCGCTGCCCAAGGCCGCCCCGCCCCCGGCACCCCCGCCGCCGTTGGTGGCATGCTCACCATCCTCAACGCGCTCGCCGCCGCGTCCGCGCGGGCGGCGCCGGTGCCGGCCGACCTCTTCTGCGTGTCGTCGCTTGCGCGGCTCGCGCGCGCGGCGGCGGGGGGAGGGGTCGGCGGGGCGCCGGTGTCGCACCCGTGCACCGAAGACGATGAAGTGGGGGACGCGGTGGCCGCCGGCGCCGACGCGGCCCCCGCCCCCGCGCCCTCGACGGGGTGGGCCGCGTGGGGCCGGCTGACGGCCGCTCTGGGCACCCGCCCCGCCGCGCTCGCCGTCGCGCTCGACGCCGACGCGCGAGCCATCATGGCCGAGCTGGAAGCGGCGGCACGCGGCGGCGCGCGGGCGGCGCTGCGGGTCGACGCGCGGCGCGGCGCGGTGGTCGACGCAGTGGTCGACGCGCTCGCGTCTGCCGCAGACGCCGCCACCCCTCGACCGACCGGCCCCGCCACTTTAAGTGTGCGCATGACCGGCGGCGGCGCGCCCGACCTGGTCGGGCGCGCCGCCGTAGCCGCCGCGCTGGCCGGGGCGGGCGCCGAGCTCGCGGGGGTGGGCGCCGCGTCACCGCCGCCGCCCGCGCTCTTCACCTTTGTCCCGACCGCCGGCTCGGTCTGGTTTACACCGTTGACCACTCCGTCGCCCGCTCTGGAGTCGCGCTACCGCGCCGCGGGCTGGCTGGCGGCCCAAGCGGTTGCCGCGCGGTCCCCCCTCGGCATCCCGCTCCCCCCCGTCCTCTTTGCCCGCCTGCTCCAGGGGCCGGCATTTGAACCCACCCTGGAAGCGCTGGCCGATTTCGACGCCGGCGCCGCCGCTGCCGCGCGCGCGGCGCCGTGCCAGGGCGACGGCGCGTACGCGGCGGCCGCCGCCGCGGCCGGCCTCCCCGCCTGCACCCCCCGCCACGCGTTTCCTGTGGCCGCCGCGCGCGCGTTTTTGGTGGATGGAGTCGCCTGGCAATTTGCCGCGCTCGCCGCCGGCTGGCGCGCCGGTGCCGACGCGCGCGCCCTGGCCCGCTGGCGCCTCACGCCCGACGACCTGGCGGCCATCGTCGGCGGCGACCCGCCCGTGCACGCGCCGGCGCTGCGGGCGGCGGCCATGGCGGCGGCGCCCGCGGCCGCCCGGGCGCCCACCCTCGCCGACGTGCCGTCCTCCCTCCCCCCGCTGCCGCCCCTGCGCAAGGCGGGCGCCGTGCCGCGCGGCGTCCACCTGGACGTGCGCGCGACGGAGCTGTGACGATGGGCGAGAGAGAGAAGAGAGAAGAGAGAATGAGTGCATTCATTGTTTTGGTTGTCCGCCTTGCCTTGCCCCGCCCGCCCTGCCTGCCTGTGACACGTGTTCGACCCCCAACCGTCACAGTGTGCCCGCCTTGGCCAGCTTCTTGCGCGCGGCGTCCACGTCGGCCTGCACAAGGGCGTCGGCCCAGTGGAGGAGCGTCTGGCAAATGACGGGGCTGAGCTCCGGCGCCGACGCCGCCGGCAACCCGGCGCGCACCAGCCGGTTGGCGAGCTGCACCCGGAACCGGCCCGTGTCGGCCGCGACGCCGCGCCAGCGCGTGATCTGGCGCGCGTCGTCGTCGGTGCGCCGCCCGCAGAAGAAGCGGCAGTACCACTGAAACCACCCCCGCGGGTCTTGCGGGTTCATCCAGGGGCCGAGGCGGGGGTGCGTCTGCGTCTCCCAAAAGGCTTGGTCCTGGGAGGAGAGGGGCGCGGGGTCGGCGGCGCGCCTTGCCCGCCCTGCCTCGCCCGCCCCCGCCGCGCCGCCCAGCCCTCACTTTGCCCGCCACGACGCCATACTTGTTGCGGGTCGCGTCGTAGCGGCGCGCGGCGTACGCGGAGGCGTCCAAGCCCTCAAACCACGCGCCGGGGAACTCGGCAAACCCGACGCCCGGGATCCCTGCCGCCGTCGCGTGCCGCACGCCGGGCTTGCCGCCCCGGGGGTTGAAGTAGATGCCGCCAAAGGAGCCGGCGCGGATGACTTGCTCGGGCGTGAGGCGCGGCCGAAAGTCGGGCGCGTCGGGAAAGCGGAGGCGGCCGTCGGCGTCGCGCGGCGGGGTGGTTGGGGCCGTGGGCGCCGCCTCGCCCCGCGCGCGCTTGGAGGGGGTCGCCGAGGCCGCGGCGCCGCGCTTGGCGCCGGCCGCCTTGACGGCGGCGGCCGCAGCGGCGCGGCGGGGCGGCATGCGGGCGGCGAGAGAGTGAGCGCGTGGCGAGCGCGCAGCGCATACTGCTTACACGGGCGGCGCGCCTCCCGCGCCGCGCTCGCTTTATTGTTGGTGGGTGCCTGGGGAGCCCGCGGCGATGCGGCGGCCGCCGGCGGCCCTCCCGGCGCGGCGCGCGCGCAGCGCCGGCGCCCTTTGATCTTCCCCCGGGCGACCTCTCGCCCCGTCGTCACTCGATGCCGATGAGCTCGACTGGGGAGCAGGGGGTGGTTGGGAGCGTCGGCGGGCGGCGGCGAGGCGGCGCCGCCACCAACCGCGCCCCTCGCCCCCTCTCCCCCCTCTCCCACCATCAAACACCAGCGTCGCGTTGGGCGGGATCACCCCCGCCGCCCCCCGGTCGCCGTACGCGTAGTCCGGGGTGCACGTCAGCTTGGCGCGCTGCCCCTTGGAGAGTTGGGCGACGCCCTCGTCCCACCCTTTGATGACTTGGCCGACGCCCAGGGTGAACCGGAAGGGCTCGCCCCGGTCGCGGGACGAGTCGAACTTCTTGCCGTCGGTCAGGGTGCCGGTGTAGTGCACGATGACGGTCTGGGGCGGGGGGGGGGAGGGGGTGCGCGGGGTGGCCAGCGGGCGGCGGCGGCGTGGCGCGCGGGGCGCTCGGCGCGGCCCCCAACCGCCCCCGTTCGGCGCCGGTCGAGCCACTCGTCCGCCCCGCGTGGCGGCCGGGCGCGCGGGCCGGGATCGGGGTCCGCGCCGGCGCGCCCGCCGGGCCGCCCGCCGCCATCCCGCCCGCCCGCGCGCCCGCCCCGGGCCGCGGCCCCGCCAGAGACGCCAGGCGCGAGACGCCGACCCCGCGACGGCGCCGAACCGCCCCCCTCGTCCACCGCCCCACCTGGCCCTTTTTGGGAAACGTGGCGCCGTCCCCCGGCGACACCGAGTCGACCTGGACGCCCATGGCGCGAGCGGTGGCGGACACGCGGCGGGCGGGGCGGGCGGCGGGGCGGGCGAGGCGGAGCGTGGAGCGCAGCATAGAGTGAGGGCGGGCGGCGCGCCGCGCGCGCTGGCCACGGCCGGGGTGGGTCACTCTGCGCCCCCTCCCCCCCCCCCCCTCCCTCCTGATGCCCCGCCTCACGCCCGACACGTCGGCCGCGTCGTCGGACGCCGAGTGGGCGGCCGAGATGGCGAGCGCCAAGGCGCGCGCGCGCGCGGCGGCGGCCGCGGTGCGCGCCCAAAGCGGCGCGCCGCCCCCGGGCGCGTCGGCGCGCGCGCGGCGGCTGTCCGCGGCCGCGCCGGCGCCCGCTTCCTGCGCCACGCTCATGCAGGCGCGCGACGACGCGCTGGCCGACGCGGCGGCCGCGCGCGCCGAGGCGGCGGCCGCGCGCGGCGCGGCCGCCGCGGCCGACCGCGCGGCCGCGACCGCGCGCGCCGACGCGGCCGCGTCCGAGTCGCGCGCCCAGGCGTCGGACGCCAAGAAAATCATGGCCCTGGCCGCCGTCAAGCGGGCCGAGGCGGGCAAGGAGGCGGCCGACGGACGCGCCGAGGACCTGGGCGCCGCCCTGACCGCCGCGCGCGGCGAGGCCGCCACCGCCCTCGCCGCCGCCCGCGCCGCCGGCGCGCGCGCGGACGCGGCGGAGCGTGTCGCGGCGGTCGCCCGCTCCGGCGCGGGCGCGGCGGCGGGGCTGCGGCGCGAGGTGGCGGCGCTCGCGGCGGCGCTCCTCGCCGAGCGCGCGCGCGTCGCCGACCTGGAGGCCGCCCTCGCCTCCCCCCCGCACCTGCACCCCTGGCGCACGCTCGACGACGCCGCGCCAGAGGCTGCAGGCCTGCTGCGCCGGGTGCGCGGCCTGCAGCGGCGCCTGCTGGCCGCGGCGGCGGCGGCGGCCGCCGCGGCGGCCGGCGCCGACGCCGCGCGCTGCGACGCCGCGGCCGCGCGCGCCGCCCTGGCGCGCGCGCCGGGGGCCAGCATCGCGGGCGACGTGGCCGCGCTGCGCGCGGCCGCGCGCGCGGCCGCGCGGCGCGAAGCCGCGCTCGAGGCCGAGGTCGCCGCCGCGCGCCGCGCGGCGGCGCTCGGCGGCGGCGCGCCGCGCCGCATGATCGGCCTGGAGCGCGAGGACCGGTCGGGCGAGTGGGGCGGGTGACGAGGAGGGGGGGCGGAGAGGAGACGGGGCGGCGGGCCGCAGCGTGTCGAGCGTCGGCGGTCGCGCGACACGCCCACCCCGCTCCACCGCACCCACGTTTGCCTCTCCCTCCCTCCCTCACACCACCTGGTACGCGTCCGCCACGAGGCGCGACCGCAGGCCGTGCTTGACGGGCGCGCCGCCGTCGACGTCGGTCACGGCGGCGACCGCCACGCCGGCCAGGCCGCCGTCGGCGGTGAAGGCGACGTCGACGGGGAAGAAGGATTCGGCGGGGGCGGCGGGGAAGACAAACTCGGCCGAGCCGGTCGCGTTGGACGCGTCGATCATGTCGATGGCCCACAGCACCGCCTTGCGCCGCGAGTCGTACGACCAGGAGCCGTCGATGGCGCCGACGCGCGGGGGGCACGCGGCGGGCAGGGCGATGACGACGTCGCGGAGGTCGAACGCGGCGCGCGCCTCGTACTCCAGGTTGACGTACGCGTCCCCCCCCGACAGCGACGGCCAGCATGTGACCGCCAGCGGCAGCGCGCCCTCATCCGCCCCCGCCGCCCGCCACTTGAGCACCGCCAGGGGCGCGCCCGCGGGGAACGAGCGGGCCGGGTCCTTGAGGCGCAACTCGCCCGCGTCCGCGTACGCCGCCTTGTCGATGTTGGGGTGCGCCTTGAACTGAAACGCAAAGCCGGACCCGGCGTCGGGGGGGGTGGGGGCGAGGGCGACGACGGCGCGGCCGGCGGCGGGGTCGTGGACGGCGACCGTGAGCGTCCCGGCCACCTCGATCCCGTCCACCCCGCCGTCCTTAAGCAGGGTGGCCGAGATGCGCTCCTCCAGGGTGATGGTTAGGGGCTCGCCCGGGGGGGGTGGGGGCGCGGCGGGGCCGCCCGCGGCGGCGGCAGCAGCGGCGGCCGCCGCCGCCGCGGGCGCCGCCACGTCGACGCCTTCCGCCCGCAGCGCGTCGGCCAGAGCGCGGCCGCGGCCGCCGCCGCCGCCCAGGGCCAGGCCGCGCTTGGGGGCGGGGGCGGTGGGGAGGTGGGGGGCGGGGGCGGGGGCGGGCGCGGCAAACCCGCCGCCGCCAGTCGCGAAGCCCGCGCCGCCGGCGCCGGGCGCGCCGTAGCCGCCGCCACCACCACCACCATAACCACCACCACCACCTCCACCCGAGTGGCGCCCCGCGCGCGCGTCGGCCTTGGTCCGCTCAATCTCCGCCGCTTTCCGCTTCATCGCGTCCCGCGTGTCGGCGATCTTGGACGCGATGATCATTTTGTGCAGCTTCTCCTCGTGCGACTCCATGGCCGCAGCCGCGCGGATGGAGGCGGGCGTGCACGCGTCGCGGACGCCGAGCGTGATCGCTTCGTCAAACGCGAAGAGGACGTCAAATGCGGCGGCCGCGACGGCTTCCTCGTCCAGGGGGTGGACGTAGTCGGGCACGATCTGGGGTGGGGGGGTGGGGGCGCATGGGCGGCGGACGCGCCGCGCTTCGCGGCGCGGGCCGCCGCCCCGCCCGTCTCTCCGTCCCCGCACCTTGGCCAGCAGCCGCAGCGTCTCCAAGTCTTCCACGATGTTGGACCCCTTGTTGGTGATGATGAGCAGGTACATGGACTGGTGCGGGGGGGGAGGCGGGACGCGTCGAGGGGGCGAGCGTCGCGCGCCGCGCTCGGCCGACCGAAATCCACCGCCTCCACCATCCTCCCCTCCTCCCCCTCGTACCTCCAGCGGCTGGTACAGGTAGCGCACGTTCTCCGTCTCGACCACGGTGTGCTGCTTGGAGGCGCCCCCGGTGCCCACGAGTTTGGGGAGGGCGGCGAGCAGGCCCTCCACGCGGGCGCGCGCCATCTCCACGTACTGGCGGGAGACGAGGGCTGGGGGATTGGTGGGGATGGGAGGGCGGTGGGAGGGGGCGCGGGCGGCCCGCGGGCGGCGCGCGCGCGCGATGCAATCCGGCGCGCCCGCCGCGCCTCCCAGCGCCCCACGCACCGCGCCCCGACTTGGACACGATCGACGCCGCGAGCACCACCATGGCGGGCGGGAGCGCGCGGGCCAAAGCGCGCGGGGAGAGTGGCGCGGCGGGTGTCGAGGCTTCTGCCACTCTCGGCCGCCCGCCGGCCGACGCCGTCGCGGTCGCTGGAGAGCCGGTCCGCCGCCATGCGGGCCGCCGCGCCCCGTGCGGCGCGCCCCGCGCTCGCGCCGCGGCGCGGCCGCGCGCCGGCGCGCTTCCCGCCGCACGCTCGCCCGCCTCCCTCCCCACCCTCCGGCCCCGGCCGCCCCAAGCGGCGGGGCGACCCCGCGGCGGAGGACGCGTACGAGGGGTGGGCGGGGACGGGCCCGCCCGCGTGGGGCGTCGACCGCGGCGAGGGCGGCGCCGTCGGGGCGCTCTACGAGGTGCGCGTGGGATGGTGGTGTGGGTGGTGGGCGGCGGCGGGAGGCGGCGGCCGTCACCGCACTCGACGCACCCCCCCCCCCTTTTCCCGTCCTCTCCTCCCCCACAGGACGATGGCTCCCCCGAGCTCGTCGTCCAAAACGTGTTTGCCATCTCCCTTGCCCTGCTCCTGGCCGCCGCGCTGGGCGGCGTCGCGCTGCGCGTCCTTTTGGTTGCCGCCGCGCTCGCGGCCGCCGCGCTGCGGTACTCGGTCGTCGCCGTCCTGCTCCTCTTCTTCGCCATCGTGCTGACGCCTCGCACGTGAGGTGGATGCGGGAGTGAGGGAGGGGAGAGCGAGTGGGGAATGTGTCATTGCTCTCAATTCAAGTCGGTGGGGGGGCCGCGCTCCCGCCTCCCTCCCCGCTCTTCCCCTCCGGCACCAGCCTGCCGATCAGGCAACTCGCCAGCAGCGCGTCCGCGTTGACCCAGGCGTGTGCGGCGTCAAACGCGCGCGTGCAGTCGGCGCCCGCCGCGCCCTTGAGCACCGCTGCGCCGCCGGGGTGGAAGGAGACGTAGGGGGTCAGGGCGTACACCTTGCCGCGCAGCGCGGTCCAGGCGTCGTCGGGGGAGGCGTGCGCGGCGAGTTCCGAGGGGGTGACGAGGCGCGGAGGGGCGACTGACGGAGAGGGGAAGGCGTCGGGCTCGCCCTGGGCCGCCGCCACCCCTCCACAGCCCTCCACACACCCCCCACCCCCCGCACACACCTGGCCGCTCGCGCGCGCGGCGCAGCCAGTCGATTTGGGAGTACCCTTTCTCGAGGGGCACCTTGCCCCGCTTGGCGGGCGCGAGCGGCGCTTGCGCCAGCTGAGGGGGTGGAGTGGGTCGTGTGGCGCGTCGTTGGGCGCTGCGGGCGGCGCTGGCGCCCCCCAAAACGCCCCGCCTGCCCGCAATCCGCCGACGCACCGGCACGGGCGCGCCCGTCGCCGCGTCCGTCGCTGTCGCCAACGCGAGCAGGGGATTGCGGGGGGAAGGCGGCTGCATCGCCGGGGCGCGGGGCCGGGCGCAGTGGCGAGCGCAGTGCGTCGACGCGCCACACCCCATCCCAGCCGCGCCACACCCCAACCCAGCCGCTCCACGATGGCGCAAGCGCTCGTCACCGACCTCATCGCGTCCAAGCCGGTCGTGGGTAAGAGCGTGGGGTCGCTGGGCGTCTTAGGGTTAGGGTTAGGGTTAGGGTTCGGATCGCGGGCGGGCGCGCCGGGGCGGCCAGCGCCGACCCCATCCGCCCCACCCCTCCTTTCAAGTATTTTCCAAGTCATACTGCCCCTACTGCGTCAAGGCCAAGGCCGCGCTGACCCAGGAGCTGGGCGCCAAGGCGGCGACCGCGATGGCGGTCGTCGAACTCGACGAGCGCGACGACGGCCCCGCCATCCAGGCCTACCTGGGCGAGCTCACGGGCGGCACATCGGTGCCGCGCGTGTTCGTCGGGGGCAAGTTTATCGGCGGCGGCGACGACACCGTCGCCAAACAGCGGTCGGGCGAGCTCCGCAAGATGCTGGCCGCGCTCGGGCTCTGATTGATTGATCGATGGTGGATGGGCGCGGGGCAGGGAGGGCGAGCGAGAGACAGAGGTTGTCGCCGCGTCGGCCGCCGGGTTGCAGACACGCCTCCCCCCCCCTCCCCGCGCCCCCGCGTCACCACCGCACCTTGTCGAACGAGTGCATGTCGTGCACGCCGCCCTCGGCCTGGGCCGCGCCCGACCGCACCTCGAGGCGGGCGGCCCCTGCCGCGACCGCCGCGCGCGCGGCCGCCGCCGACCGCACGCCCATGTCCTGAAACCCTTGCCGCACCGCCTGCGCCAGGCACGGCACCGTGGCCGCAACCGACCCCTTGGCCTTGACGGTGCCCGAGACGCCCTGCGCGATCTTGATGGCTTGCGACTCTGCGAGGTAGCGCGCGTCCGACCCTTTCTCCATCGCCGCCAGGCTGCCCATGCCCCGGTACGCCTTGACGCGCACGCCGTCGACATCGAAAAAGGCGCCGGGCGCTTCGTCGGTGCCGGCAAACATGGAGCCGCACATGACGGTCGACGCGCCGAGCGCCAACGCTTTCGCGATGTGCCCCGAGTTTTGCACGCCGCCGTCCGCGATGACGGGCACGCCCGCCGCGTTGGCGACGCGGGACACGTGGAAGACGGCCGACGCCTGGCCGCGGCCGACGGCGCAGACTTCCTGGGTCGTGCAAATGGAGCCGGAGCCCATCCCGACGCGCAGCGCGTCGGCGCCGGCGTCGATCAAAGTCTTGGCTTGGCGCCCGGTCACCACGTTGCCGCAGATGACGTCGAGGCCGGGGTGGGTCGCCTTGATGTGGGCGAGCATGGCGAGTTGAAACGTCGACTCGCCCTGCGACGAATCGAGCACGACCGCGTCGACGCCCGCGGCAGCCAGGGCGGCGACGCGGGCGCGGTCGCCGTCCCGGGTGCCGATGGCGGCGGCGACGAGGGGGCGGCCAGAGGCGTCGAGCGAGGGGGGCGGCACGCCGGCCGCGGTCGGCGGAGTCAACTTCGCCCCTTTGACCTTGGCGACTTCTGCCACCTGCTCATCGACCGTGCAGTTGTAGTGGAGGACGCCCAAGCCGCCGGCGGCGGCCATGGCGAGGGCCATCGAGGATTCGGTCACGGTGTCCATCGGGGACGACAGGATGGGGGTCGCCAGCGCCAAATTCCGCGTCGCGCGCGACGCGAGGTCGACCTGCAGAGTGTGAACAGGCGACGCTGTGGGCGCGGGAGCGGGCGCGCGGTTCCCCTGGACGCGCGGTTCCCCACCGATAGACCGACACCTCCTCTCTCCCCCTCTCTCTGACCTCGTGCGCGCCAAAGTCGATGAAGCCGGGCAGGAAGATGACGTCGTCGTACGTGTAGGTGGTGCCGTTGCCGAAGATGGAGGCCGCGGTGGCGCCTGAGGGAGAGGGAGGGGATGCGCGCAGCGTCGGCGGGCGAGTCGGGGGGGGGGCGCGCGCGCAGCCGACGCGGCGCGCCGCGATCGGATTCAGGTGGCGCCGCACAACGGGCGCGGGGCGGCTGGCGAGCGCGACTGCGTCCGCATCGGCGCGCCGCGCGCGCACCATCCCCTCCTCTCTCTCTCACGGATCGCGCACCATCCTGAATATCGTCGTCCGCCATCGCGCGGGGCTGGCGGGGGCGGTAGCGGGGCCGATTGGGGTGTGTGGGCGTGGGGGCTGCGGCGGCGGGCGCGCGCGCAGTCGCCGGCGGCCTCTGTCGGTCTGCGCCCGTTTTTGTTGGGGGAGGTTCCAAGCAGAGTGTGACCCTGTACTGCCCGCCCGTGCATCGTTGCGTCGAACGGGCCCAAAATAGGCTGCCCGCGGGCGCAACCGCCGAGGCGCGCGAGCACGCGCGCGGCGCCCCCCGCACACCCACCCCCTCCCGCCACTCCTCCCACCCACCCCACATGCAAAAAAAAGCGGCCGGTCGTTCCGGCGCCCGCACCGAGAGTGACTCCCGCCCGCGGCTATCCAAGCGGTCTGCGCACCGGCCGGTGTTGGGGTGTGCGCTGCTCCCGTCAGGGCCTGACGCGGTCCACCCCACTTGGGCGCGGCCAAGCCCCGGCGTCAGCCGGGGCCCGGCCCTGCACAAGGGCCTTGAGCAGACTCGGAATCGTTGCGCGCAGCGCGGGCCCGCGGCGCGGGGCCGGCCCTCCTCGACCGCCAGACCGTCGCTCGACGTCACAGCTGGGCGCTACTCCAGCCGTCGCCATTATTGAATTAATTTGGCATTATCTTGGGCGGGAAAAGGGGCGGAGCAGGGGGGCGGGCGGGTGTTTTTTTGCTCACGCGTCTGGTCTCTGAAACTGCAGTAACACGGTCGCCCCCACCCCTCCACCTCCCCCAAAACAATCAATGCAGACGCAGTGCAAGAAACCACGACCCTGAAACATCCCTATTTCTAATCTCACCCCCCCCCAGCCGCGCGCGCCGCTTCGAGCCAGGCGCGCACAACGCCGCCGAGCGCGGCGGGCAGCCCCGCCGCGCGGCGCAGCACGACGTAGTGCGGAAACGGGAAATCGTCCAGGTAGGGGGTGGCGCGGGGTGCGCCGTCGGGGGAGAAGGAGATGGTGCGCAGGTCGGCGAGCGACGTTGGTGCGCGCGAGGCGCCGGGCCCCCCCTCCCCTCCCGACGCGCTATCCAGCGCGACGTACACGAGCAACACCCCCGGCCGCGCCGCCAGCGACGCGGCGGCGGCGCGCAGGCCCGCCTTTTCGTGGAAGCGGCCGTCGCCGACGACGACGACGAGTTGCGCCAGGGGGCCCAAGCCTCCACCCCCCCCGCCATCCGCATCCAACAGCGCTCCTGCAGCCAGCAAGGCATCTGCGGCGGGCGTGTCGCCCACGGTGGCGTCGGCGGCAAAGGAGAGCCCCGCGACGGTCGCCGCGACGGCCGAGTCGTCGAGCGGCGCGCCAAACGGGTGGAGCAGGCGCGCGCCAGAGCCGCCGCCGCACGCGAGCACGGCCAGGTCGCCCAGGTCGGCGCGGCCGAGGGCGCGCGCGGTGGCGGCTACGGCTTCGACGGCAAAGGGCGCGACGCCCGCGTCGGCGACCGAGCGCGAGTCGTCCACCACCAGGGCGACGCGGTACGCGCGCGCGTCGGGACGGGTGCGCCGCATCCAGATGCGGTCGCGGCGGTAGCCGGACGCGACGTACGCGACGACGGCGCGCATGTCGACCCGTTTGCCGGTCTTGTACCCGCGCGCGAGCCGCGACGCGCGCGTCGGCTCCAGGGCGGCGGCCAGGGCTTGGGCGAGGTCGGCCGCGGTGCGCTCGGTCAGGGCGGCAATGGTGGGCCACAAGGGAGGGGCGACCGGGGCGCCGCCGGGCGCGGCGCGCGCGGCGAGCGCGGACGCGAGGTCGGCCTCGAGCCGCGCGCGCTCCGCCTCGGCGTCGAGGCCGGTCAGCGTCAAGGCGGCCGGCGCATGCGCCATGGCGCCGACGTGGGCCGCGTCGGGGCCGCCGTCGGGGCGCGCGTCTAGGTGGGGCGCGGCGGGCGCTCCGGCACGGTCGCCGTCAGCCGACGCGCCGCGCTCGCGCTCGCGCTCTCTATCCCCCTGCTCCCGCCGCTTCGAGCCGCCGGCGCCGCCCGCGTCCGCGGCCGCGGCCGCGCCGTCGTCGTCCAGAGGCGGCGCGTCGGGCATGCCCTCGTCGTCCGACGGCGCGGCCGGCGCGCCGTCGTCGTCGTCGTCGCCCCCGTGCACGCCGGCCGCCGCCTGCTCCTCGGTCGCCGCGCCCAGCGCGACGCCGTTCCCTTCATTACCATCGTCGTCGCCAGTGACGAACTCGGCTTCCGGCGGCGTTGCGTCGTCGCCCGGCCCGCCGCCTCCCGCCCCCCCTGCCTCCGCTGGCGCGTCGCGCGACGCGAGCGCGGCCCGCCACCGCTCCAGCGCACCCGCCAGCGAGCGGTGTGGGTTGACGGCATCCGTGTTGTGGCGGGCGCCGCCCGGCGGCGGGGGCGCGTCGCCGTCGCGCGCCGAGCGCGGCGCCCCGGCGGGGTCAGCCGCGCCCGCCGCGCGCGCACCACGCCCGCCGCCGCCGTCGGCCGCGCCCGCGCCCGCGTCGGCCGCGGCGTCCATGTCGGCGTCCTCGGCCTCGTCGCCGCCGCCGCCGTCGATGCCGCCGCCGTCGGCGGCGGCCGCGGCCGCGCCCGTTGGGCCCGCCTCGGCCGCAGCGTCGGCCGGCGCCTCATCGTCGCCCGGGACCGACACCGGCTCCGTCGGCGACTCGCCGTCGGCGGGCAGGTCATCGTCCAGCATGGGCGCGGGGCCGTCGGGCGCGCCAGGTGGCGCGGGGCCGTCGTCGTCCGACCCAGCAGCGTCGCCGTCGCGGCCGTCGCCGCCCGCCTGCTCTATGCCCTCGTCGCCGTCGCTCTCGGCCGCCGGCCGGTCGGGCGTCGGCTCCCGCTCGCCGCCGTCGGGCGCGACGGCGGCGGCGGCTTGGTCGTCGGCGCCGTCGGCGTCGGCGCCGCCGTCGCCCTCGTCGCCCTCCCCTTCCCCGCCGCCCTCCCCATCCAGCTGCATGTCGGCCGGCAGCTCCAGCGGCTCCGGCGGCGCGTCCACCCCGGGCGCGGGCGCGCCCGGCCCGTCGTCGCCGGGAGGAGCGCCGTCGTCGTCGCCGCTCTCGCCGCCTTCGTCGTTGGCCGCGTCTTGCGGCTCGGCCCCGCCGCCCGCCTCGGGCGCGGCAGCCTTGCCTCCGTCGTCCCCCGGCTTGTCTTCGCCTTGGCCGTACTCGCGGCGGCCCGCGTCGGACGCCGGCAGCGCCGGCGCGTCGGCCGCTTCCTCCGGCTTCTCGCCGCCCGCCTCCGCTTCATCATCCCCGTCCCACAGCCGGGCGTCCACGTCGTCCGCGTCCGGCCCGACGTCGCCCATCTGCTGGTCTAGGCGGCCGTCGTCGTCGTCGCCGTCGGCGTCGGCGTCGTCGCCGTCGTCGCTCCCTTCCGCGTCCGGTTCGACGTCGTGGAGCGCGGCGTCGAAATCGTCCCCCATCTCCACCCCCTTGGCCTTGTCGTTGACCGGAGCGTCGTCTTGCTCCTCAGGCGGTGCGTCCAGGGCGCGCGCGCCCAGGAGTTGGTCCTCGTCGTCGAGTTGGTCGGAGATGTCGCGCGCGCCGGACCCGGCGCCCAGGCCGACGCCGCCTTCATCCAGCGCGCCCTTGCCCTTGCCGCCGTCGCCCTCGCCTTCCCGATCCTCCTCGCCGGCTGTCGTGCAGAAGCCGGCCTCCAGGAGGGCGGCGAGCAGGGAGGCGGACACGTGGGCGAGTTTGCCTGCGGCGCGCGCGCGCGCGGACGCGGCCAGGGCGACGGCGGTCGCGGCCGCGCGCACGGGGGGGAGGAGGGACGTGACGGAGGCCAGGGCGCCGCGGGCGGCGGCGGCTGGTGGGGGGTGGAGGTGGGGAAGGGAATGGTCGGCGGTCGCCCCGCGCGCTTCGCGCCCACTTTTCGCCCCGCGTCTGGGATCAGCTTTGGTTGAGTCTCGCATCCTCGCGGCGGGGCGAGCCCCGCCGCTAAGATAAATTAGAGTTTTGGGCATCACGCCCGCGCGCGGGCGGCCGAACCCCCACCCCGGCTCCTCACCTTGGTCGCCGCCGCCGCCGTCGGCCGCGGCCGCCGCGTCCGCCACCAACTTTTCCAGCGCATCCGCCACCGCGGCCGCCGCCTTGGGCCGCAGGCGGGCCTCGGCCGCGTCGAGCGCGGCGAGCAGGGGCGGGGCGCCCGCGTCGCGCGCGAGCGCCTGCGCCCAGGCCAGAATCGCGCCCACCGCCGCGTCCGCGGACGCGGGGAGGCGGGCAGACGCTGCGGCAGCGTCGGGCGTCGTTGAGGGTCGGGGCGCCGCAGCTCCAGCGTCGGCCGCGCCGGCCGCGGCCGCGGCGGCGCGCAGCGCGGCCGCCGCCGCGGGCCACGCCGGCACGCGCCCCGCCCACCCGCCGGCCGCCGCCGCCGCGTCGCCCGCCGCCGCCAGCTCGCGCGCGCCCGCCAGGCAGGCGCGCGCGGCGGAGGCGGCGTCGGGCGGGGCGAGGGCGGAAGGGGGGACGTGCGCGGCCGCGGCCGCGAGCGCGGCCGCGCCCGCGCGCGCGCCGGCCGCCGCCCGCTCCATCCAGGCCGCCGCGCCGTCCAGCACGCCCCGCTCGGGCGCGCACCGCTCGGCGGCGGCCGCCGCCCGCACCAGGGCGCCCGCGTCGGCGAGGCGTTGGGCGAGGGGGCCGGCGTGCGCGCGCGCGGCCGCGAGCGCGGCCGCGCCCGCCGCGCCGCCTCCGTCGCCGCCCGGCCCCGCCCACCCGGCGGCCAGCTTGTGCGCGGCATCGATGCGCGCGCACGCGTCACCGGCCGCTGCTAGCGCCGCGCGGCCGCGGCGCAGGAGGTGGAGCTGGTGCTCGCACACGCGCACCGCGACGCGCGCCTCGCCGCCAGAGACGTCGGCGTGCGGCGCCTTGGCCGCCTCCCACAGGCGCTGCAGGCGGGCGACGGCGCGCCAGTAGTAGGCGTCGGCGGCGGACGCCCAGTCGGGCAGGCGCGGGGCGAGCGAGGGAGGGGTGCGCGCGAGCAGCCCGCCGAACTCGGGCGGCGGCGCGGCAAACCACGCCACCGGCTCCCGGTCGCCGCGCGGCACCGCGGTCGCCGCGTCGTCCGCGCCGGCTTCCTTGAGCGCGGCGAAGAGGTCGAGGAGCGCCTTTTTCTTGCGGGGGCGGGCCTTGGGCGACGCGTCGGCCGCGAGCGCGGCGGCGCGCGCGGCGGCCGACGCCGCGAGGCCGTCCAGGGCCGCGCCCGCGTCGCCCGCGGGAGACGCCGCGATGGACGCTACGGAGGGCGCGAGCAGGGCGTCGATGCGGGAGACGTAGCGGGGGGCGGAGGAGGCGCGCGAGGCGGCGGGAGGAGGGGCGGCAGCGGCCGCGTCGGCGGCGGCCGCGCGCGCGAGCTCGCGCCACGCGCCCGCCGCCGCCTCGCCCGCGCCCTCGTCGACAGTGTCCGCTGCCGGAGGCTTCGCAAACCCCTCCGCGTCCGCGGCCGCCAGCGCGGTCGGCGCCAGGTCGGGCAACCCCATCGCCCGCCCCGCGCCCGCGAGCACAGCCGCCGCGGGCGCCGCGAGCGCCGCGCGCGCGCGCCGCTTGAGCCGGTGCAGCACGCGCGCCGCCTTTTCCGCGGCCGCCCTGTTGGCGTAATAGCCGCGGTCCTCCCACTTGGCGAGGCGGACAAAGTCGGCGAGCGCGGCGGCGTGCGGCGCGAGCGCGGCGCGCGCGGCGGCGTCCACCGCGGGGGCGTGCTGGCCGTGGAGGGACGCCACGTTGGCCAGGACGGAGCCCGCGGCCGTCAGGCGGGCGGCCGCGGCCGAGTCGGCGCCCGTCTCGGTGGCGAGCGCGCGGGCGTGGGCGGCAAAGGCGCGGAGGAGCGCCGCGCGCGCCGCAAACTCGCCGAGCGGCGCCGACTGCAGAAACAGCTCCGCCACCTCGGCCACGCCCGCCGCGCCGGGCGCGGCGTCGCCGCCGGCGCGCGCGCCGGCGAGGAGGCGGTAAAAGTGGAACCAGCCGGCGTTCGCGCCTGGGGAGGGGCGGGGGCGGGGTGGGTGTCGCGCGGCGGGCCGGCGCGCCGAGCGCGCGCCGGCGCCCGCAGCCGACGCGCGGCCGCGGGCGCCTCCCTCGCGGCAAGCAATGTGCCGGCCCCATCTGCCAGACCGCGCCATGGTGCATGTGAAAAAATAGAGGCAGCGACCGGAAAAGTTTTTAGGCCGGGGAGGGAAGAAGCGCCGCACCAACCCCCGCCCCACCGCAAGTCACCTGCAACCGCGTCCTGGCGCACGCCGTCCAGCGCCAGCTTCCACCCCGCCAGCTCGGCGCCGCGCCAGCGGGCGGCGAGGGCGGCGAGGGGGGCCAGTTCGGCGTCGAGCTGCACGCGCGCCGCGGCCGTCTCCTGCCACAGTTGGCATGATCCCAGCAGCAGGTCGACGCCGGCCATGGCGACTTTCAACGCGGCGCCCGTGGGGACGGCTTGGAGGCGGGCGGCGACCGCGTCGACGCGCGCGAGCAGCGGGTTGTCGGGCCACTCGTCCAGCAGCGCCGCCAGCCGCGCACGCAGCCGGGCCAGGGGCGGCAGCAGCAGGGCCAGCTCCAGGGGAGCGGGCGCGGTCACGTCGTCGGGCGGCGGCGGCGCGCCCGCGCCGACCGCGCCGGGCGGTGCGAGCGCGGCGTGCGCCAGGGCGAGCCGCAGCAGGCGGCCCGCGGCCAGGTCA